>Ga0209489_101102_pt1 | contig 54978 bp, 31 predicted proteins | sample SiratrowhiteBW_FD_187527 | JGI IMG/M metagenome (GOLD analysis project Ga0209489, IMG submission 187527) | Root nodule microbial communities of legume samples collected from California, USA - Siratro white BW (SPAdes) (version 2) | ecosystem: Host-associated > Plants > Roots > Nodule | place... | reverse complement strand
TGTTCTATATGTGGTTCTCAGATTTCTCTTCTTTTCTCCATTGGCTATCCTATCCATTCAAACTTTGTCTCTTCTCAATGTTTCTCTTGGCTTGTTTATCTGATTTTGTGGTTTTCAATAACTGATGCCCAACCAAGTCGAGTCGAGTCAGTCCAAGCTAAGGTTAAATCAAGTCAACCCAAAAGCAATTCAAGCCGAGTTGGTCTGGGCAAATGTCAAGCCATGTTAGTCTGGATATAGGTCGAGCTAGTAAGTTTGGGTCCAAGTCGGGGTGAGTCCACGTCCATCTGAGTCGAGGTCAAACCACATTTAGTCAAGTTGGGCTAGGCCCAAATCAATCATAATCTAACCAAGACCAAGTTAGGCCTACCCTAATGAAGACTATATCAAGCTAGGTTAGGCTAGGTATGTCCAAGCCCAATTCAAGTCAAGTCAATCTGAAATCAATCGAGTCAAGTCAGTCCAAACCAGGGTCAAGCCGAGTTAGCCTGAACCCAGGTCGAGCTGAGTCGACGCAAATAAAGCCAAGTCACAACCCATAATCGGTTGAGTTAGAACGAGTTCACATTCATCAAAGTCAGAGTCAAGGTAGTTGAAATTGAGATTATAGGTAGGATTGTGAAGAGCTCACAAAATTGTAATTCTCTTAATTTTAAATTGGGTTTGAATTGGATTGAATTTTAATTGTACCAATTCTAATTGGATGGTGTTATGACAATGCACATAGTAAGATAAAATTTTAATTACATTAATTTTAAATTAAAATTAGGTTTGAACTAAATACATTCACCCAATGAAGGGAATGGTTGGTGCAAGTAACAATATGAAAAAATAAAATCATGATCACACAATTTTACGATTTTGTTCGACGATCCATATGATCTTGCATGAAATTTAAATCACATATAATATGTACGACTCTACAATTTTATTATTAATGTAACAACCTAAAAAATCTATCATTTGAGAAGAAATGACAAGAGTGGAATGAGCACCTGATTCTTATATTATTATATTGAAAACACATATTTATAGAAAAAGTAAGTAGTCAAGTCTCATTTTCACTTGAACCACCATCTCTCTAAAACCCTGGCCTTTTCTCTGACTTCTCTCTAAATCTCCGCTTTCATCTCTCATCAGTTTCTCAAGCGAAGCTCACCGTTGGACTCGAGGCGAAAAACAGAGCAAGTCTACCTGATTAGAATCTCTGTTGAAGTAAGTTCGTTTCCTGCCCTTTTCCCTTAGAGCTAGTTTTAGGTTTTCGTTTTCCTCTGCCTTCTGAGCTTACATGTGGCCTCTGAGTTATCAGACAATGCCTCTGTGAAATCAGTTCCCTAGTGCTTTAGTCTGATCGTTGATCAGAGGTCATTTGATGCAGATTCGAGTTCATGAGAACCTTAGGCTATTGGGATTGATAGAGAGAATTTCCACTACGATTCAAGTAAGGGAAGCTGACTTGCATATTGCTTGATTCCAGTTTGTTTGAGTTAGGGTTTCATCAAAGTGTGTATGCGAAAATGCATCTGTGATGGTCTTTCTGTTGACATGAAACTTAAGTTGAGTTTTGATTGTTTATTCATTCTTGTATGTATGATGAGTATGTGGAAATTGATGAAATACAAGTTGAATTTATGTTTAAGTTAGTCATCTGAGGCATGTGTAGTAGCTTTATGGTAGTAAAAACTGCAGTTGCTATTCAGTTGCTATTTTCTGCATAATTCGCCTAGGCAAGAATGGTTTCGAGGAACAAGTGTGCTCTCTGGACTGTTTTCGCCCAGGCAAGAAAGTATTTCGCCCAAGCGAAGGTACGGTCGCCCATGCGAGAAATCTTTTGCCCAGGCGAGAAATCTTTCGCCCAGGCAAGGAGGTATTCTCGCCCATGCGAGAGTAATTTCACTCAGGTGAAAATGACCCTAGAGCATAAATGCTCTCTTGACTATTTTCGCTCAAGTGATAAATTTTTCGCTCGGGCGAAATTATTCTCGCCCAACCTAAAAAAAATTGTCTGGCTTTTTATTTCAATTATTTAATTCTTTTGGCATGCAATGTATGGATTTAATATAATAGATTAATTGTTACTTTGAATTTGATAGTATTAATGGTTTAGTGATTTCTTTCATTTTTTAGAGATTGAGATTGAAAGGTGAATGAATAATACATAACAAGAGATTTATATTATGTTATGGAACTAATAAAGTGTCTATGAGTTGGTCAATGTCTAAACATAGTATTTTCAAGAAAGAAAATACCCGTGTCTGGGTCATATAGGATATGCATTGTTTAAAGATCTAGTTAATGATTGATATTCTGACTCTACTAGTAATAGGAATCAAATAGATGATTATTACTAGGTGGTAAGAGTTAAAGGAGGTCTGAACTAGGTGACTGCAACTTGAGATATAATTGGTCAAAAAAGTCTCAGGGAACTAACTCTGTCATACATGATTGAGGATTCATTTGTGTGGAGACTATGTGAAATCACAGTTTGGTGATGTATGATAGGTGCATATCTTGGGATCTATTCAATGTATAAGTCTTCCGAAAGTAAAGTCAAGTTTGTAGTGTGTCAGTTTCTTATATTGTTATGATACATGAAAATTGAATGTTTTTTATTTGTTAAAATCTGGTTAGCTTACCCTTTTTTTGTATTGTGTTTGATTTCTGTCTGTGATGATCATTTCTTGACAACGAAGCAAATGGTGTTGTAGATGGATTGAGGGATGTTGTTAAGAATAGTGTTATATTTTGAAAAACTTGTATCTGATATTGTAACCATGTTTTAAATTTCAGTTTAGCATGATTATATATTTTGATACAATTACTGTAAAATGTTCATGATTATATTATAGTAGCTGCTTAATAAATTTATTTTCATGGAGTGTTATAATTAAAGTCTTGATTTTAACTACATTGGTTAAGGTAAGTCCACATTTAGCCAAGTTGGGATGGACTCAAGTCTATCCTAGTCCCATCAAGACCAGGTCAGGCCTAGTCCAATCAAGACCATGCCAAATCAAGTTGAGTTGTACACCAAACTCGATCAAGTCAGTCAAACCAAGCAAGCCAAGTCATCTCAAGCCAAGGTCAAGTTGAGTTGGCTCAAGCCAAGAACAAGCTAAATAAACACAAGGCCAAGTCGAGCCAAGTTAAGATAAACCTAGGTTTACTAAAGTCAGGCAACTAGTTGAGTTAGATGAAGTTAGTCCTAGTCCAATAAAACCAAGTAAAGCATAGCTTAATCAAGAACGGTTCAAGTTAAACCTAACAAAACAAGACAAGAGCATGTTCAACCAAATCAAATTAAGTTTATATCAAATCAAGTTTGATCTAAACAAAACCAAGACAAATCGCTTAAGTGTGACAAAGTTAAACCCCTATTAGGTTAAGATAACACATTAGAACTATATCAAATTAAGTTGAATTAACCCCACATGACAAGCTAACTCTATCCTTACCTAAGTTTAGCGTCCAAATCCAAATCAAGTTAAAACCAAAATATGAATTTAAAAATATAAATTCATATATTTTAAGTAACATTCGAAATTCTTTCATTTTAAATAATCAAATTATTCTAATAAAAATTTAAAATTTTAGTTTCTTTTAAAATTCCTTGAACGTGTATCATGATAAAACATTTCCCATTCTCTAAACGTATGAATTAACCTCTTAAACATCCTATCTAAACATCATGAATGAGTGATTTAAAAGAAACAAATTATGGAATACATATTTGGATTCCTAGGTGGGTGTCTCTAAGGTACAATATTAAAAATTCCAACAAATCTACCTTATATAAGAAATAAAATGTGTCATAAGCCTGTTAGAAACAAATTTTTTAAACAACTACAACGATCAGCAAAAAAGTACCATGTTACATTAAAATGTTTTTTTAATAAATTCTATTTAATCATAATAATTTTCTAAACACTTTCGTTATCCCCGTCATGAAAAACAGATGCTGAAAACAAACCTCACTCTTCGTTGTACAAATATTGTATCTAAATAATTTGCAGTTTGAAAAAAATCAATATTGACACAAACCAAAACTTATACTCCTCGCAATACTCAGAGAATAAAAGCAAAAACAAAAACAAAATCGGTACATTTGTTCTTTTCTTTGAGAAATTCATGTCGATTTTAACAAGAGTTCATAAATAAAAGTAAATAAACAGACTCAGATCATTTAATGTCATTTGATTCCAAAACTTAGCTAGATGCACGACAACAATGGCTTAAACTTAGTGGATTAGCACGGAGGATTCCTTTTATTAGTAAAGGACATCAAAAACAAACTGTACCTACCATTCAGTTCTCTTTCAGCTTCAATTAACTATTTGTTCTTCAAATAAACCAAAAAGAAACCCAATCACAATTTACAAGCAACCCAATTGGTTTACTTCAGAGCGACAAAATTGGTTTACTTCAGAGCGACAAATTACCTTGTTGTGAAGTGGGTTGTGCGCAAGAATTTTCAACTAAATAATGAATTGAACACTGCGAAAGTGATGCAGAATTCGAAGCGCGGAATTGCGTTACAACGAGATTTTAAAACACCTACAACATTCACTCAGCAACTTAGAATGTCTAAAAATATACTATATACAAATCTTACAAATATTGTATATAGTAAAATAATTTACAGTTGAAAAAAATCAATATTAAGCAGCATTTTCGAACAGTTTAAGACAAACGAAAACTTATCCTCATCGCAACAATAGAGAATAAAAGCAAAAACAAAAACAAACTGATATATTTATTCTTGTTTTTTTTTTCAGACAGTCACATCGATTTTAACAAGAGTTCATATATGAAAAAAAAATTAAAAAAATAAAACTAAGACTCATATCATTTTCCTCAAAAACTGTAGTCATAGCAGATTTTAAAACCTCCCATCATTTTCGAACCAAAAGTCAAGAACTAGATTATGAAAACAATACTAAAGAGGCGTGAATCAAAAAGTTGAAGAGATGGAGAGAGAGAAGTGCTCAGAAAGAATATTGAATGGATGAGAAAAGCTATCCTCATGAATGAAGTATTCATCAGATTAACGAGATTATTGATCTCATCATCATAGCACATTCTCCCCCTCAGTTTCAATTCAACAAACGAAATGCACAAAGGATTAGGTTTATAAATGCAAGCAAAAAATATGAAAAACCGTACAAATTGCTTTGTAGCACGTCGTCCCTGAGAGGCGTAACCAGTACTAGGGTTTTCAGATTTTGGTCTGCAGTACTCCACCTCATTTATAGCCACGCCCATCTCTTAAACGCAACCGTTTCAGCGTTTTTCAGATTTAAGAGCCACTGACGACGTCGTTTGGTTTGTTGATTGTGAAACACCGTGTCGTTTAGCTAAGCATATAGATTTTTTTTTTTTTGAGACCGTTTGCATAGAATACAAAAATGGGCTGGCGTAGTGGATTGGCTGCCCAGTCCAACATTAATTTGAGAACTTCTTCCTGCACCTCGATGATATCTTGTAGCTCCAAACCATTCCTGAAAAGACGAATTTACCCTTAAAATTAAATTTATATCTAACACTATCCTTCACCTTCTTTTTTCACTGATCAGCCTTGTTCCTTATCTTCTTGACACACGATTCACTGATCAGCTTCCTTCAATCCCAAAAGGCTCAAGAAAAAGAACTACTTTGGCACACAATTCGAAAAAATCTCCCATTTCTCTTTACCGTTTTCAGTTTTGATTACACTTTGCTTTCTTTATTTTTCGTTTGTTATAGATTTCCAGACTCTACAATCCGGAAACGAAAATATTTTATGGATGATTTCCAAATTACAGAATTCAGAAACTATTAATGTTTCCAATTTGATTTCCGAATTATGCAATTGAGAAGAATTACATAAAATTTTTAACTTTTCATATTACAGAATTAGAAAGTGATTCAAATTTGCATTCGACCGTCGCACCAATTCCAGTAGCTTTTTCGCTTTCAACCATCACAAATCAAACGAATGCACCCTTCAAGTTTTCTTATTTCTTCAGCAATCATTATACCTCTTTAAACCTATTTCCTAATATATCACAGGATATTTTGATCTTTTCCTAAAGGTTAATTGTGAAATTCTAAAAATATTGGAAGTGCAGGAAGGAAGATATTACGGAGGTGGAGGAAGAAATTCTTCATTAATTTGTGGGTAAAATCTTCCTGCACCCACCACTTTTGACATGCTCGCCATCAATTTTCAAAAACTCAAGAATATCCATTAAATGATGTACTGAAAATAAATTCCAAATATTTTTTGAAAATTAAATTTTATATTTTGGAGTATGTTTTCGAAATCTATTTTCAGAAAATATTTTCTAAAACATAATTTATATTTTAAAAAATATTTTTCAAAACTTATTTTTTTTTAAAATATATATCAACATAAAATTTACGTTCTAAAATATATTTTTTGAAAATTTTCTGAAAAAACATTTTTCAAAAGTTAAAGTTAGTGAAGAGGATATTTTCATCATTTTACGTCTACGATAGGATGCAGGTGAAAAATATGGGATGGAGGAAGTTTTTGCGTAGTTTGTGGGAAGAAGTACTATAATTTGTGAGTTACTCGTTACATTTTAAGAAACAAATAATATTAACAATACTAGGTACCTAAAAAATAGTTAATAATTACATAAAGATAGGAGTAATTTAGAATTTGTTATATACTCTTGTGTGTAAAGTTATTTTTAGCATTTAGATAGTTTGTTTTTTAATTTTTTAATTTCAAATATAATTAAAAGAATAGAAATATGAAATGTATATATATTAAAGGAGAGAGTCTTCTTCATTGTTCATTAAAACTAAAATATATAATAATATTATTATTTGAATTATACAATTAATGCGTTGCAGTGGTGTATTGGCGCCGGAAATTATGGCAATAAGCCTTTGCAGTGGCACTGATGTCACTTTATCATTGATGGACGTTGTCAGTGGTTTTCTCCTGGAGTGGCGTAGTGTCTACAATGAATCCTTTACAACAAAGTTCGGGAAGGCAAAGGGCTGAACGTCACAGGATCAAAGATTTTTAAGTTTAATTAGAAATTTTTTTTAAATTTATATGTTTTTTATTTTATTTGTTTTCATTGATGTTTGGTTTTTTTAACTAAGAATAAATTGTTACATATGAATTATTTAACTATTTATTAGAAATTTAGTTGTAGAGTTAAGTCTATAAACTTTTATCCTTTTCTTTTGCGAAAGATAAAGACTTAGTCATGTTTTGGTTCTATTTGAGTTATTATGTTCTATTTGAATTATCATCTAGTATTAAGACTAGGGTTCACTGTAACAAGAAGCAGCAGCTCCAATCATGGTTACAAATGGGAATTTTGTATTTGTAATTCAAAATTGAATGAATATTATGATTATTGAGAAATGTTCATAAAGAACTTTTTAAGGTCAAAAGAATATGGAATCTTATAGATATAGGGATTCTTAAACACGCAGCAAACGTTGTATTAAAAAAAATGAGAATATGATTATTGAGAATATGATTATGGAGTAGTCCTAGTTGAAAGATCTAAAATTAAAAAATTATCTATTTCAAGTAATTGAGCTTGAAATAATTTTAAATAAAAAGGCGTCGAAAAAGATATGAAATTCTTTAAAGTCCTTCTACACGAATGAGAGATTTTATAGATGAAGAATGAATGATTTGTTAATGAATATTTTGCTCGAATTCTCATCAGTGCAAGTGTACTGGTGTGTGTGATCTTAATCTCATCAAAAGGATTCTACGCTCAATAACCTCAAGGTACGATTATGCAGTGTAATCTCGTGATTTGGACACCGTAATTGTAAATGAACTCCAAATTAACTTGTTAGTTTGTGAGCAACGGATGAATGGCAACAATGCGCATGATGAGCAAGTGCTAAAGGTCGCACAAGATGAGATAAGCGCTAGGCGTGGACGTGGAAGAGACATTTTTCAAGGTGGAGTTGTACAAGGAAAATGTAGAGGCAGAGGAGGCACACAAGTGGACAAGACAAAAATAGAGTAATATAATTGTCATGATTGTGGACATTTTCAATATGAATGTCCGAATAAATCACAAGATAGCAAAGCAAATTATGTTGCGAGCAATGAAAAAGCGGTGTTTCCTATTGCACAACTTTCATCAGACGAAAAATTAAATCCACAAGACATGTGGTTTATTGACTTAGGTTATAGTAATCACATGATAGGTAGAAAAGAATGGTTATCTTCCTTTGATATTTCCATTTCTAATGAAGTGAAATTAGGGAATAATTATTCTCTAAAAGTGGCTGGGAAAGGTACAGTTAGACTTTTAATTAATGAAGTTGTGCATTTGGTTAGTGATGTTTTTTTTTTTTTTTGTCGGAATTAAAAAATAATCTATTTAGTGTGGGGCAACTTCAAGAGAACGGTTAAATGTTAAAATGAGGCAAAATAAGTGAGTGTTTCAAGAACAGGGGATTACTTTTGAAACGTCCATGACTACTAATTGTATGTTCGTTGTCTACATTAAATCTGGATTTTCTTAGCTCTGTTTTCAGGTTAGTTCAATGCCGCCTGCAAAAGTTTGGCACTCTCATTATGAGCACTTGAGCTACAGTGTATTAAAAACTTTATTGGAGTCTAATATGATGAAAGGATGACCCTCCTTTAAGTCACCAACCCATCTTTGTGAACATTATCTCAAAGAAAAACATCAAAGAGACATTTTCCCATGACTGAGTAATTGGCATGCTTCTCAATTGTTGCAAGCAATTCACTCTGACATTTGTGGTCCTATTACTCCTACTTCGAATGGAAATAAAGGTACATGCTCACTTTTATTGATGATTTAAGTAAAAAAAGTTTGGGTATATTTTTTTTTTAGAAAAGTGAAATGTTTGGTGCATTTAAGAAGTTTAAAGCACTAGAGTTGAAAAGCAAGTTTGTGTTCCTATTCAAATGTTGCGTACTGATATAGGGGAAGAGTGCCTATCCAAGAAGTTTATTGAATTTTGTAATGAATAGGACATTCAAAGACAATCCACGCCTTCGTATACACTACAACATAATAGTGTGATGGAAAATCAAAGTATAATCAATGTGTTTCAAAGTGTTTTAGGAGAAAAAGGAGTTCCAAAAGAATTTGGCCAAAAGTTGTAATATGGACGGCGCATGTTCTGAACAAAAGTCTCACTCTTTCCATGAAAGGTATCACACCTGACGAGACATGGAGCAAAATCAATTTTTTTTACACAATTGGTGCAGATTTAGGTGGAAAATACGAATGAGTAAAATTTTAAAATATTACAAAATTGGGTAAGTCGTGCTTGGAGGGACGATTTTACAATGAAGAAGTCATGCTAGGAAGCACGACTGCAGTTTGTAGTTGTACCGTATGGCCAGTCACAAGTATAGTATAGCCGACAAGTAACCAGGCTGAGGAGCAACCAGGCCGACAAGTGCCTAGGCCTACAAGAATGGCTGACAAGTGTCAGGCCGACAAGTCCCCAAAGAGCTCAGGCCGACAACACTGCTTATGAAGCTCTTCGTACTCCAACAACTACTCAAGCTTGGGAGGCTTGTGTACCGTATGGCCAGTGACAAGTATGGCCGACAAGTAACTAGGCTGAGGAGTAACCAGTGACAAGTATGGCCGACAACACTGCTTATGAAGCTCTTCGTACTTCAACAACTACTCAAGCTTGGGAGGCTTATGTACCGTATGGCCAGTGACAAGTATGATCGACAAGTAACCAGGCTGAGGAGTAACCAGGCTGACAAGTACCCAGGTCGACAAGCAACCAGGCTGAGGAGTAACCAGGCCGACAAATACCCAGGTCGACAAGCAACCAGGCTGATGAGTAACCAGGCCGACAAGTGTCTAGGCCTACAAGAGTGGCTGACAAGTGTCAGGCCGACAAGTAACCAGGCCGATAAGTAACTAGGGCGACAGGTACCAAGCCAATACCAACGAACCAACATCTTCATTTCCTTTGCATTGGGAACAGGCACTTTACATCTGACAGTGGAACAAATCCCAATAAACGGCGCTCGCATTACCTAACAAAGAGGAGACCACACGTCTTCTTTGTGTAAGAGACTGCACATCTTCCCTCTGACGCATGGGGAAAGAGAACAATCGTACCTTGTGCAGAAGAGACTGCACGTCTTCCCTCTGACATTGTGCAGAATAGCAACCTCATGCAAGGAAGACTACACGTCTTCCCTCTGATGCAGTACATAGCAGTCATCATAACTCTGAGAGCTAAGAGGCTATACGTCTTCCGCAGAGTGTCATGCATAACAGTATAAATAGAAAATAGCGAGCATAGCCAAAGGACCTTTTGAAAAATCTACCCTAACACATATTATGTACTTCTGATAATTGAGAACACCAGTGAGAGAGAGTAGAGTACTTCCGACGAGAATCTTCCCTTTTCCCCGACGACCGGAGAATAGCAATTCGCAGAGAGATCAAAATAGTTGGCACCTTGAAGTCTTGTTCTCAACCTCAAGGCTCCACAAGAACTTTTATTGTTCTTGGCCCTCAGGCTCTGTAGGAACAGTAGTAATTTTTTTTGTCGCGTCTAAAGTCGTGCATGCAGAGACGACTTGATTAAGTTTTTTTTTTACATAGTTACAAGTCGTGCTAGGAAGCACAACTTCTTCATTAAAATAATTCTTTTTATGTAGTTATTAGTCATGCTAGGAAAAAATTGTGAGTAAAAAATTTGCAGTATTGTCCCTGATTACTGGTTCACAGTGGCATTCATTGATAAGATGGGCAGGTTTACAATTCAGTTGATGGGTTTTTCTTTATGATTGTCTTCATGCTTGCCTTAGTCGTTCCATACCACCACTGGACCATGAACGACAATCAAATTTGGTTTGTTGTCATATATTCATTAACCTTCTTCTTTGCCAATTTTGGTCCAAATGGCACAACATTCGTGGTGCCCACAGAAAAAATTTACAGTACTCTCCTTGGTTACTGGTTCATAGTGGCATTCATTGATAGGATTGTCAGGTTTACAATCCAGTTGATGGGCTTTTTCTTTATGATTGTCTTCATGTTTGCCTTAGCCATTCCATACCACCACTGGAATATGACAATCAAATTGGGTTTGTTGTCATATATTCATTGACCTTCTTCTTTGCCAATTTTGGTCCAAATGCCACAACATTTGTTGTGCCCACACAAAATTATTTTATAACTAAGTAAGAAAAAAAAATCAATGAAGAAGTTGTGTGTCCTAGCACGACATGTAGCTACGTAAAAAAAAACTCAATCAAGTTGTCTCCTCACGCACAACTTCAGATGTGACAAAAAAAATTACTACAAACTAAAGTCATGTTTTCTAGCACGACTTCTTCATTGTAAAACTGTCACTCCAAGCATGACTTACCCAATTTCGTAATTTTTTTAAATTTTACCCAAATTCGTATTTTTCACCTAAATCTGCACCAGTTGTGTTAAAAAACCGCAAAATCAACCCGTTTGTTTCTTATTTTAGGATCTTTGGATGCATTGGATATATTTATGTACATAACCAGCAAAGAAGCAAACTTAATGACAAAAGTACCAAATGTGTGTTGTTGGGTGGAAGTGAGGAATCTAAGACTTACAAGCTTTATGATCATGTCAAGAAGAAAATTTTTATTAGTAGAGATGTTAAATTTTAGGAATATGATGATTGGAATTGGATTGAAACAAAACTAGTAGCATACTTTACATGGGTGAGTTAAATACTTCAGGAGAGCCTTCACAAACAGCTTAGGAGCAAACTCAATATGGTACAACTGATTTCTAATACAACAGTACCAAACTTATCCTCAACTATGTCTGAGTTTTCTATTCTAACAACTCCAAAACCTCCAGTTTGAGGGAGGACTAGAAGATCATTAACATGGATGAGAGATTATGTCACAGATGATGCTCTAACTGGGGATTTACCATGTTTGCAAGTGCATATCCAATAACATACAATCAAGCGTAAAAAAGTCAACATTGTTAGAATGTAATGGATGCCAAAATCCAAGGTATTCAAATAAATAATGCTTGGCAGTTGGTTGATCCATCATCAGATTGCAAAGTTATAGGTGTCAACTGGAATTTCAAAACTAAATTGAAGGAGACATGGGAGACTGATAAATTCAAGGCTAGACATATAGTGAAAGGCTACACTCAAAAGAAAGGTGTATATTATGCAGAGATTTTTGCACCGATAGCTCGTCTTGAAATTGTTAGAAATGTTATTGCAATTGCAATGACAAAAAGATCGAGTATTTATCAGCTTAATATTAAATCAATCTTTTTGCATGGAGAAAGAAATGAAGATGTCTATCTAGAACAACCATTGAAATATATATGTCAATGACGTGAACATCAAGTATATAGACGGCCTTATTGAAGCAAGCTCTAAGAGCCTGGTGTAGTAGGTTGGAGTCTCATCTTTTAAGTAACAATTTTTAAAATGTTCCTATGAGCACACTCTATTTTTGAAAAATGAGGGAAGTGAAATTTTAATTGTGTGTTTACGTAGATGATCTTATATACACTTGTAGTGATGAGTTGATGTTTCAAAAATTTAAGACCGCAATGATGAATGATTTTGCGATGACTGATTTAGGCAAGATGAGATCATTTCTAGCCATTGAAGTTTTGTAGAGTTGTATTGGAATTTACATTGGGCAGAAAAAATATATTCAGGATATGTTAAATAAATTTGATATGTCTAATTGCAATTCAATGAAAAAATCTTATTGCTTCATGCACTAGATTACTGAAAAATGATAAAGGGACAATATAAACATCTTGTAGGCAATCTTATGTATCTTCCAGCTACAAGGCCAAATATTACATATTCTGTTAGTTTAGTTAGTCACTTGATGGCTGATGGCGTATCCAAGGAAGAGTCACTTCCTTGCAGCAAAGCGAATCTTGAAATATTTACAAGGCACCCAAAATCTAAGAATTTTCTACAAGGCTGGAATAAATGAAAAAAATATTTGCTTACACTAATAGTGGTTATGCAGGAAATCTTGAAGATAGGAAAAACACATTTGGTTATGCTTTCCTTTTAGCTGGTGATCTGATTTAATGGGTTTTAAAGAAACAACTTGTGGTTAGCCTATCCACAACGGAGGTATAATTTATAGTAGCTACATTATGTGCTTGTCAATGTATTTGGGTGAGAATAATTTCGTAGCCTCTTGATCAGTATTTGTTTGAAGCTAGAAAGAAATAAACATATTAATGTCAGATTTTATTTCTTGAGAAATTTATACAATGATGATGTTATTGAGTGAAATAACAACAGTACAAAAAATCAATTATCAGATATGATGACAAAGCCTCGTAAGGTTGAAGATTTCTAACACCTATCAAGTGCTCTAGACATGCTTAAAAATACTGAATGCTTAAAAATACTGAAAGAAACTGCTACAAGGAGCATAACAGTTTGAGGGAGGAATTATTGACTGGGCAGAGATTTTTAGTTTAGAAAATCTTTTTGAATTTGTGTTTTTATCTCATTTATTTCGGTTGTTGTTTTGTTTTCTCATCTAGGATTAAATAGTTAGACATGTATTACTTGGCTATTTATTAGAAATTTAATTGTAGAGCTAAGTCTATAAACTTAGCCTTTTTTTTTTTTTTTTTTTTTTTTTTTTTTTTTTTTTTTTTTTTTTTTTTTTTTTTTTTTTTTTTTTTTTTTTTTTTGAATCATAAGGACTTAGATATGGTTTTGTCCTATTTTCTATTTCTGAGTTATCAGTAGTGGCGACAGGATCGAGCGGATCGGCACCATTCGACATCCATTTTTCTCTATTTCTCTTCTATTTACATTTCTTATCCTTTTATATATATATATATATATATATATATATATATACATATATTTTCAATATTTTCTTATCTTATTAATTTTGAAATTAAAAAATCAAATAAATTTATTGAACTCTTATTATTTTATTCAAATTCTTGAACTTTTTTATATATAATTTATATGAATATATAATTTTTCTTTTAATCAGCATGAATATATATATATATATCATCTTGTCTCGTGTTCTATATTTTTTTAATTTAATCGTATTTTTATGTGTATGGTAGGTGTCTATATATAGGAGTTATTCATAATTACAATGGTTAGTGATCGGTTAGGGTTAGGATTTAGAAAAACGATTTCAATCTCAAAATTTCCAATTGGGATTGAGTACATTAGAAAAAATCAGTTTAAATTTTGTTATGGTGATTTTAAGACTAATGTGTTAAATATGGTGTAGTGAGGAATAATAGATTGTTTGTTAGTGGAACAAAAGAATGAAGAGAAAAGGAGAAAAGAGGGAAATAGTTTAGAATGGATATAACAATAATCCCTTTTATGATGTTTATAAATAGAAACAAAATTTATAAAAGATGATTAATGAAATAAAAAAGAATTCATGTTATTTATATGAGATATATATAATAGTTTGTTTAGCTTTTTAATTACTTTTATAATTGATAGTCTATTAGATAATTTTAGAATGAGTTTTATTTGTAAGTTTTTTACTAATGTGAAATTAGGTTTTCTAGGAATGAGTGTTTAGATTGATATTCAGCAAGAATTTTCTTTGTAAACACTAAACAACTTTTGATGCATATCCAAAAATGATTTTATAAACTTACTCACAAGATAAAGATAATATATTTGTGTTTTATTTTAAAGGAAGATAACCACATAGTTAAGAGTAACTTTTCTACTATAAATTAATAAAAATAAATATTTTAAATAATATTAATTTTTTAAATTATCTTATACCTTATAATTTTTAGATAACTATGTATATAATTTTTTAAAGATTTTATTTTTTAAATTTATGATCTGATCAGTTGATGAATTTATCAATAATTTAAGTATTTTCAATTAGACAACATTTATTAGAAAGACTTTTAATTTGATAAAAACGCAATTCAATTATTCTATATTATATTTTCTTCCAATTTTCATAACTTGTTTGGTTTTAGCAAGGAGTGTGAATGTTCTCTGTTGACTGATATAACTGCAACATTAAGTACCGTGGTTTAGGTTGGGTTTGAAGATTTTAGACATTTTGTTCTGAAAAAAATTGCAAAAAGGTTTGACATTTGGTTGTCTCAATTTGACAGTTGAAGTTGTGAGAAACTTTATTGTTGTTTTTGTTAAGTTAATCAGTTAGGTTGTTAGAATTAAGGTGATTTTGAATTTTGATACAGTATTAAGTTAATTGGTTTATACTTTTAGGTTATTTTGTTTTAGTATCTGACATTCTCTGTTCTCTCTTAATACAAACACACGCGCACCCCATACAGTCTATTTAGTACTAAGATTTCATCATACAAGAATGAGACAAATTCTTCCTCCACCCGCATACCCTCTTCTTGCACCCTCATACCAAAGTGGAAATATCGATTATACCCTTCAGTTAAATGTGTGCAAAGTCAGAACTAGCCTTCACCCCCTTCACCCCTATATGCGTGCCCGCTCTACCCCTATATGCATGCCCGCTCTCTCATTTCTTAAACCCTAAACCTAACTCTCACGAATTGCGCCGCCAGTGACCACCGTGGTTCGTCCAACATCTCTGCCCTTCGTCCAACCTCTCCGCCGTTCGTCCAAGCTCCGCGGACGAAGTCTTCCTCCATCCGGTTCAGTCGAATCTCGTCCGGTTATAATCAAAACATCCGGTTCAGTCACGTCCTCTTCTTCAAAATCTTCGATTTAGCCTTCAAATAACCATAAGGTAATCAATTTGTGATGTTTATTAGTAATTAGTAAGTGATATTGATGATTAGAGTAGTTAATTTGGGATTTGGGGGGCTGTCGACGGCGAATTTGAATTTTTTCCGATCTGTGTATCTGAGAACCGGATGTCCTGCTCATTCGGTTCACAATTTCATTATAATGTAAACCGGATGTGTAGTCCATCCGGTTGTCATTGTGTTTTCAAATGAGAACCGGATGGCTTTCTCATCCGGTTATCAGTTTCCCAAATATTTGTTTAACTTTGTGTTGTGTAACTTTGTGCTGTGTAACTTTGTGCACTGACATATATGGCGAGGACCAGAGGAGCATCTTCACAACCTGAAGGGCGTAGTGCGTAGAGGAGATCGAGGTGCTTCATTTAGTGCACCTCCTGTTGCTGTTGATGTTGTTGATATTGGTGGTGTAACTCCTCGCATTGGTGGGGGTGAGGCTGCTGAGGTGGTAGGTTTTCCTGGGGGACCATCTGATATGTCCCTTTTGGTAAATTATAATCATCATGTAGCGTTGAGGCTGTGGGAGGGTGAGGTAAGATTATGTTATAAGTTATTGTATTTAGTTTGTGTTTAATATGTGAACTTTTTGATATCATTTGTTGTATTTTGTTTAGGATCGTGGAGTTCTAAAGTTAGTCTCCCATGGAATAAAAGTGAACAACTTTGGTCTTCCTTGTGCTGAGGTTTGCTTTGATTGCCAATAGCGGATTATTGCCTCTATGTAACATGTGCTATGAGGTAGCTGACAAAGGACTGATGTGCGCATTTGTTGAGAGGTGGCATCGAGACACCAATACCTTTCATATGCCATTTGGTGAGATCACAATCACATTGGATGACGTCTCAAGCCTACTCCACCTACCTATTATGGGACAGTTTCCCATTTTTGAAAGGTTAGACAACAGTGGAGCTGTTTCTGTGATGTGGAACTGTTAGGTGTTCCTGATGGTGCTGCTAATGCCACTTTGCGGGATGGTTGGGGCAATGCTGTACTCCTAAGTTGGTTGAGAGATCACTATGAGGCATGCTGTGAAAATGAAGACTGAGAGTTTGTTGCAAGGGCATATTTGTTGCATCTTATTAGATGCACAATTTTTGTTGACAAAAGTGTCACATCTGTATCCATTTCTTATTTGGCACTATTTCGGAAGCTTACGGTTTGTGGTAGTTATGCCTGGGGAGCAGCTGCTTTGGCACACATGTATGATAAGCTAGGAGATGCTTTTCTAGCTGTGACCAAACAATTGGGTGTTTTCATTACTCTGTTACAGGTACATGAATTTAACTACCACTAAATAACTTAGAAGATTATGTTTTATTACTTCTAACTTCATTTATTATTGACAGGCATGGATATACGAGCACTTCCCATATATGGGAAATAAATATGTAAACCCGAGCTATAGTGAAGAACTTCCACGGGCTTGTCGATACGTGGTTAGTCAACATCCCTCTAGGTTGGTTGATGTCCGACAACAACTAGATCGATTGACCCTCTCTGGTGTCATCTGGTGTCCATACACTTCTCACAGAGTTTTCCGGCCTCTTGAGCCGATTTCATTTTTTCGGGGTTTTCTCCAATATGGACATACCATTCAGATGCACCTTCCTGATAGAGTTCTGAGACAGTATGGGTATATGCAGACCATACCAGCCTCGTCGTCACAGCAGCAGCCATCCTCGGTATTCGATTACATTGACATTTTTTACTTTTATTTCATTATTGTAAATGATTACATTATTATTGTTATTGTTTAATTTTTCAGACTATCTTTAGAAGGATAGCCACCCTATTGCAGAGGGCAATTAGTTGTGGAGATGCGCATGAGGATACAGTAGCTGCCTATGAATTGGCTCGCACACATTCACATGAAGGACAAGTATATAGTAGACGACACAGAGGTGGCCGAGGGAGAGGGACGTCTAGTTCTTAGGGTTTTATGTGTACCTCATATGTATTTGTGACCATGTTTATGTATCCACTATATTTGTACTTGGATTATGTATTCACTATGTTGGTACTTGGTTTATATATTCAGTATGTTGGTACTTCATTTATGTATGCAGTATGTTGGTACAATATTAATCAATCATCACCAAGATTTACATATATATTAATCAATCATCACCAAGATTTACATATGATATACTTGATTGTAACATAGATACAAATAGTTGCATTCTGCTAATATAATGAGAGAGCCATAATTGTGCGTCTGGAGAACTGTGATTGGTCCAAATAATGTCTACATTTGGTAGTGGACAACCGTCAACCAATTTAACCTGTAAATCAAGTAGAAATTAAGTTAGTCAATATGATATAACAAGTTGTATAATTTTGTAAGTTATAAACATTACCTGTACAAAATAGTTTCCATAAACATGTCTTATGCATATTATCCGATGTTGACTAACATCAACAGGTGGTTTACTTCGTAATGGAAAAATAGTTACATTTTGTTGCAATGACAAGCAAACAAGAATAACATTATATCTACTTGCAATAACATAACCCATATCTGGTATAGTCATCCACTTCTCAACACCTGCCTGCAAAACTTTAAAGGGTTAGTGATATGTCATTGCATTTAGAATTGTTAATGAAAAAATTAAACATAAACACTTACAGATGATGCCCCTCAACAAGTAAAGAGTTCTTAAGTTCATCGAAGCGCTCATGGCTACCAAAGATGTTTGTATATTGATCACGCCATTGACATATTTCTTTATATAGATCCATTCTGATTAATGGCCATGACTCTTCTCCCATTCCCAACAATGCAGCAATTGATTGATAACCACAATGTCCATCAGGTTTAACATCAATGATGTCCAGTATGTATGGGAGAGTAATAGGATGAAATTGATCAAGACCGGGCAAAACTTTAAAGGGTAACTGCGAATAAGATTTTACCTTCACCCTTAAAGCCTTTTGTGTAGAACAACTATCCTCCATGGAATGAATCTTGTCTACATGCTCAAAGTATGAAGGGTCACGCTTGGTTGACCTCTCTAATCGTTTCTGTTTAGGCTTTTGTGACCCTTTTGTCTTAACCTTTTCCAATGTGGGACATAATGATGTCATTGTAGGGTATGCAATTTCAGCCAGTTTGCCCTTTATGGTGATTTTACCTCCAATATCAAGCTCATCAAAGTGTTTAGAAATCACCTCCCATTCTTGCTTAATAGACAATTCAGATGATGACTAACTTGATGATAAGTCTAAGAAACTAAGTCTAGTCCACATCACATGCACTACATTTAGTGGTATAACACCAACATCATATCTTGCAAGCTCACAAGCACATGGTAAGCCATGAGTATATCTAAGAACACAACCACACTTTTTCTTATCAAAGCCAACAAAATTTACCTTATTGAACTCCTCTGCAATGTGTACCAATACATACTTGCTTACAAGACCCAATAAACCTTTGTACAATGGGATGTTGTAAGAGTGGGTAGCAACATTTAGACTCATCTCGAATGATGCCTTAATCTGATTATGTTGAAGGACAAGGAGATTGTTGATTGCATCCCAACATGTACACAAACCACCCATGCTAGTTTGCAAGATACGCTTCAAATTCCCATGAGCTTGTTCAACCCTGCAAGATATAATAGACAAAATTATTTTAATCGACAAAACAGTCTTTAACATATAAATATACATTATATATAACAACATACCTATTTGATGTAGTATTGCCCATATGCATGACCTTATTTGTCCAAGCACTGACAAACTTTTCCTTATGAGGTTTAATCCAGGTCTTTTGCACATATTCTAAAAATATCGGCCATCCCAAAGAAGCACTTTCAAATTTTTCAACACATTTAGGGAATGCTTCACAATCAGTACAATCAACTATAGTTGCCCATGCTTTCATGACAACATCCCATGCCTCCCTTGGATGAACAAGCATTTTACACTTGGCTTTAACATTCTTGTTTATGTGGAACCTGCACAACAAGTTACAAGCTTCTGGAAAAACAACTTCAATGACATTCATCAGAGCCAAATCCCTATCCCTAACAATAACTGTAGGGTACACATCTCGTCTCAAAAACAACCCTCTCAATCTTTGCAAAGCCCAAACGAAATTATTTTGGCATTCAGTAGCCATCAAAACAAATGCAGCTGAGAAAGTTAAGCCTGTGGATGTCACACCTACAACTTCAAGCAGTGGAAGCCTATACTTATTTGTCTTGTACATGGTATCCATCAACAACACATTGCTAAATGCATTTAACAACTTCAAAGAATCAGGATGAGTCCAAAAGATGTCACTTACAACTCGAGAGGACTCGTGAACCTTATGCCAATGAATATACTTGTCACGCTCCAACAACATCATCAACTGTTGCATTTCAGTTCTTGATCCTCTAACTGATCTCTTGTATGTATATCTGGTATTGTACAACTGTTTCAGTGTCGTGACATTATCTTCATTCTTCTTTTTAAGGGTAAGCAATATGTTCTTTGGTTTCACTCGGCTTTATCCACAACTAAAGCGTGTTCATTGGGTCGTAACCTACCGGCATAAGGGTGACCAACCAACGTATTAGCCAATTCATGGTTATGCAACCCACATACAACTTTGAGAACTCAACCTTCAGCACCTTTTGTTGGTTTGTCACACAATCTAAACGGACAGTCACACTTTCTTGTGCCGATTATAGTAACCTCTAAATCTGTTCTGTACTTTCTATATTTTCCACTTCTCTCACATCCCAACAAGACATAGGTCTTCCTACCTTGTGCTCCAGTTGCTTTGTCTTATCTCAATATGACAACAACAAATCCAAGCCTAAATGCCACCTTGCGAACCCATTCAAGTAATTTGTCTTGAGTACCAAACACCTGCACAATATATCACATTCATATGTAATATATCACATTCATATGTAATTAATTTACATTTCATAAATATAAACAAAAACAAAACATTTTACCTTATCAGTTGTGAAATCAATAATGCAATCTTCTTCCCGAATCAAGCAACCACTTTCAAGTTCACCAGATACCTTGTTGACTTCCTCTGAATATAGACAAAGACTATCCATATCTGTAACATAACAAAACACAACTCATAAGAAAAAAAAGAAAAAAAAAAGTTAAAAAAAATTCTAAACAGAAACCGGACGCATCCCCGTACGGTTCACAAAACACTTATAATATGAGAACCGGATTCAGAGGAGGGGGGTGCCATGAACACTTGTGAACCGGACGCATTCCATCCGGTTCTCAACAGTTAAGATAATGCAAACCGGATGGCTTATGGTTTGATATCATCCGGTTGACAAATTTTGTTAACCAGATGACCCTCTTCATCTGGTTCACAAGTTTATAAACCGGACCCTCTTACCTATCCGGTTTGCAGTTTTTAATAAATTATGAGAACCGGATGGGTTGGCATCTGGTTCACACCATACAAACCGGATGGCACCCCCCTCCATTACATCCGGTTCTCATTTTATGAACCGGACGGGTCGTTGTCCAGTTCTCAAATATCAAAAAAACTAAACTGGATGATCTCATCCGGGAACCTATTCAGAAACTTAAAAAAGTTCCACGAAATGCTAAAATGTTACCTCTCCGTCGTTCCTTGCCATCAATAAACACTGCACACTCGTCGGAATGTTACCCCTTCCGTTCAATCACCCTTCAAACACTCAAAAACGGCACCGGAGAAGGAATATTGAAGAGGAAATGCTCTGTCGCGAACGCTGCTGTGGAGAAGTGTGGAGAAGAGAAGGTGAACTGTTTTATTAAAGAAGGGGTATTTACGTTATTTCATTAAGGGTAGGGATGTCATTAAAAAATTATATGGAGGTGCAGGAAGAGGGTATGGGAGTGGAGGAAGAATTTGTCCATGAATGAAGCATTTTGATCCTTTATTGCTCCAAACCTCGACACTTCATATAAATAGGCCCTGCAGAGTTTTTCTACTCAAGTGTCGTCTGAGCATATTTTTTTGGGTCAAAGAATTTATATTTTACTGTTTTTTTTTTTTTATAATTATGGGGTGAACTCAAAGTAGTTTAAAGGTAGAAGTATTAACCAATACCTCTTCTTTTAATTTCACAAAACGAGGTGCCTGTTAATGGGAATTCTGTTTTTGAGTAAATTTGAAGTTGAATTCTTTGAGTAAATTTGTCTTTCTCTTTCTCCTTTTCTAACCCAGTATATATTAAAGATTGATGAGATAAATAGAATTTTAGGTACTATCGAACTAATCTTTCGCAATGAATGATTAAGTATTTAGGTTTGAACTAATTAACAACTTTATTAGCACTTTTACTTAATCATCTATATCAAAGACGAAGTTTATTAGACTGAACCTTAGTAAGAAAAGTTAAAATTTTCTTTATAATTAAACATCAACTTCATTCAAATTAATTTTGTTCATGAGATGAAAAAGAGGTTTACAACTTATAATGTTATAATTAGATTTAATGTTTAATTTGGTTAGACCTTTTTGTGATTGTTGAAAATTAATTTCAATTGATATGTAGTCATTATAATACATTTCCAATTTCAAATAAGTAGAAAAGAAATGCTTTAAAGTTTCGTCAAATTAAATAAGATATTTTCTCTTTACAGTTTATCATTTTTTTATATTTTCTCATAAATTAATTACATTTTATTTTACTTTTAACATTTTTACTCCGTGTTTACACAAAAACATAAAAAAGTGCATGAAAAACTCTTAAACCAACTAAACCATCCATCCTACTACAGTAACCCACGTTCGGAAGGCACAAATAATGCCTACTATAACAGTCCACAACACGAACAAAACAAACATCAATCTTCCTTCTCTTAACATTGACTTTTTCTATAAACTTCCCACTTTAATTAACTAGTCAATCAAATTTACCAAGTCTCATCTTGAACCCATCAATTGCAATTGCATGTTCATGCTTCATTTCTTCCATCTTGAATTTCTTCTCCTCCTTAAATTTTTCCTTGCAAAAATAACTTTTTTTATCATATATACTCGTGTTTTGCTATTTGAATTACTTTATTTGTTCGTTATGTATTTAAATTTGATTATATTATTTATCTTATTCTTTTAATCCAAACAAAATGTAAACACACTAATATAAAAAATAAACTGACAAGTGAAATAGTTTTACAATACTATAAATAAAGTGGAATCGTACTGTATTAAAAACTAAAACACGAATACTTCATCTGATTTTCTTCATTAAGACATCAGAAAAACCTACTCGGAATTTTGGACTCATCCTTCCTGCACCTCCATTTTAAGACATTCACTCGCACCCCCTAACTCCATATTTATCCAATCCAGAATGGTGTTTTTTTTTTTTTTTTTTTTTTTTTTCATTTTTGACTTCCAAAAATCCAGAACATATGGCTGCTTTGTTTTCCGGATTAGCATAATCGGAAATATATGACTGCTTTGTTATTTTGGCTTCCAGATTTGTCCCGAAACTAACTTCTGGACTAAGAAACGAGAGTCCAAACCAGAATACACAACATACAATCCCAAACACAATTTCTATTCCTGATTTCTGGATTGCAAAATCGAAAATAGATTTATCCAATCCAGATTACAATATACATTAAGAATTACGAAACTTACAATCCAAAAATAATCCGAAACACAATTTGCATGCGTATAATCTGATACTCTACTCCCTTTTCTTCTTTTATTTTCATAAAGCCCTTTTCAGTTTTTTCACTAAGGTCATTTTGGGCATTTCATAAAGTATGGAGGTCCAGGATTATTTTATGGAGGTGCAAGAGTGCGTTGGAATTTTGAACTCCGACTACAATGCACAAAGATTACGTTTTCAAGATCAGAACGACTATTAATATCCCTCGTACATTTAAATAAGATGAAATCGAAATGGGCAACATATTCCAACTAGTTAAAATGATTCAATAAATAACACTGCGTAATAAATAATACTTCAGTAACTCCATGTAATCAAAAATAGCAAAACCAAAGTTTATCATAACACAGGTGTCATAAAAAGATATTACCAAAAACTACATATGATGATTAACATTCATCATATCTATATCTGAAAGTCAGCCTATACAGCTGCCTTTGTAGCACTGGAAAGCTTGGACCTCCTCTTTGCCAAACTCTCACTGCGGCGTTCCCTCTGCTCCTTCAACCTGGAGGCAAGGAGTTTCTGATACTCCGCTGCCTCTGATTTGGCCTTCACAATTCTCTTTTTCTTATCAGCAATCCTTGCCCGCTTTCTTTGGAGAGTAAGAGGAGTGACCAATCTTTGAATCTTAGGAGCTTTGCTCACCTTTTTCCCTGCAATCAAACATTCAAACCTATTCAGATCATAATCCATCACAAAGTACGTTTCTTATCCAGTGTCCCTAAGGGACCATAGACTAATTATGCCTCAAAACAATTCTTCCTTTCAAATTAAATCATAAATCCACTCTTATGGTTCAATAATTTTACAGGGGTCTAGCATACACTTTCTTAACAATCGTGCTTCAGCATAGCACCTTTCCTAAAGGGTAAAACTTCATTCAGGAAGTGGGCGAGATATTTTTATCTAACTTAAACAATAATTTATCCACAATATTTAATACCATTCTCCTAAGAAACGTGAGACAACAAATTGACCTTAAAATATTTAATGTAGAGCAAGTCAAGCAACACAACAAGGTTGATCAAAGGATGGATTCAGTTAACATGAAAAAAAGAAAACTAAAGGCCTATCGAAAGCCAGAATTTCAGTAATTAATAAGAATGAGGACGTTTTTAGTGTAACATATATGAACTAAGGCAGCAGATTAATTGCTATAAAATTCATTTTGCTGTACAATCTAAGAAATGACCTTTGGAATACTATTGCAAATCAACCATGCATGAAGTATATCTACATGTACTACAAATATAGACTAACATAAATCAAAAACAGCTATGGGAACTGTATCACAATAAAAAATTGGCAACAGACAACACAAATTTGCAAATGGTGATTTAGTTGTCAATAGATTTATGGTCGGGAACGGATTAGCTTTACTCATAACGATAATCCTTTTCTCTATTTTAGAAACATAGTAATTAAAAATTAGACACAGCATATATGTGACAGGGATTTTACCAGCTTTTGTGGTAAATGTCCGTCGGTATGTGTTGACATACTTCCTAACATCATCCTCCTTAGAGAGATTGAACAATTTCCGGATTTTGGAGGCTCTCTTTGGACCTCTCATCCTTGGCTTCTCAATGTCAGTCAATCCGGGTAAGTCATTTTCACCCTTCTTCACAATTACCAAGTTAAGAACAGAGAGGTCAGGGCTGACAATGCACCCACGAACAGACTTTCTCCTGCGTTCTCCATTACGCCTTCCATATCCACGGAAACAAGGAGTTCCTATTCAAGAAAAGGAATTGATTATAAAAAATGAAGTTCTTCAAGGCATAGCACAAAAATGGAATTGATCTTAAATGTTAAAAGGGCACAGCACAAGAATATAAAAAGTACATAAAAGACTTACCCCTATGAAGCAGGAGGCGAACACGACCAGGAGTCAGCACTCCCTGCTTCATTGGGAATCCTTGTTTGTCACAGCCTCCAGTAATTTTGAATACATAGCCCTTAAACTCCTGTTGGCAACAAAAGACATAATGAAATAATCATTAAAAATTCTGCAAAACTTTGGATCACACATTTAAGGTTTGAGGCTAAAGGGCATACATACCTCACCAAGTGCATCTCCATTGACCTCCTGTGAGATCCTCTTGTCCCAAAATGCTCGTCTGAAATTCCAAGTTGGGAACATATGGCATGAGCCTCGTATAAAGCTTTTAGCACTTTTAAAATTTAACTTCAATTCATTTATTTTTTTATTTACTATTGTGAATCAAGCAAGTATAAGGACAATTAGAACGATCATATTGAAACTTGAAATATATAAATTGCCCATAATTTTCACACACCTAAACGATTAAATTTTCAATAGATTTTATAATTATAATCTTTTATTTCACAAGATGTGTACTTATTATGTGTAGCGCAAGTGAAATGCAAGTTACTCTTTGGTAATATCCCACATCTCATATATTTCTATTTTAAATTGACACCTTCATACGTATTGTAACAGGTGTAAAAAGTTAGGATTTATGTTCATAAATAAAGCCTTCATCTGGGCAAATGATACAAATATATTTTTAGAAGCTTAATGTTTCTCTTAAAAACGTGATACTCTACTTCAAAATAACACAATGTATATGTTATTACAAACTACAAATAAGTTTATATTAAAAATTGGCTCTGGACCATTAAGTCTATTGGCTAAGCTATACTGATTTTGCCATCTTAAACGTTACCGTTTAGCTAGCCCTACCACGATCAAAAACGTTAAATTACAAGATTAATTACACCATTAGGAAAACAATAATACGAGGAATTCGAAAACTTCTAAGAATAGTTTAGTACAACCTAAAATAAATGGGGTCAAGCAAACTCAATTAAACATATTTCTTGAGCACAACAAAAATAGGGAAAGATTAAATAAAAGGAGACAAAAAAAGGTGAAGAGAATACAGTTTCTGATCGTCGTCGATCTCGAGCTTCTTCTGGCACCCAGTGGTGGGATTCGCAATGTTGAACTGCACCATAAAAAGGCACAAAACGAAATTGAGCAACAACAACGAGTAAGCGACGTGAAGAAAAAGTAGGTATAAATCAGAACGACATGGGCGTCGAAGGCAAAACTAAAACGACGAATCACAGAGAAAAGAGCGACAGCGAAAAGGGTTTGGGAAGAAGCAAACCTTCATTTTGAATGTTGTTTTGCAACCGCCGCGTCGAACTCTCTGTGAGAGTGGTCAGAAAACTGGGAGCGTGCACACGGTAGAGAGGAAGTAGGGTTTAATGTTCGACTGTTATATACCAACCCAGGAGTGTCTATTGGGCCTCAACTGGGCATTTCGCCGAAATTGGTCTGGGCCTCCTCGACTTGAGCCCAATAACAACCCTGCACTCCGAAATAGACTTTTCTTCGTACACCCCCACTATTACTAACTTCACTTTATGAAAAGACAAAAATACCGTCTCTCACTGTACCATGCCGCCACTGCCGCCACCGTCTCCATTGTGCCACCGCCAATGCACCTCTCTGTCTCCTTATTATGTAATTTAAAATTTTGTTTAGTTGAGCGAATGAAATTGAATAATTGAATTTAAATAAATTTGAATGGAAAATTTTATTCTTTTAATAAAGAGATGAGTAGTAAAAAAAAAAAAAAGTTTATAAAATTTTATAAATAACATGATAAATATAATTGATAAAATATTTTTTAATTAAATAAGATTAAAATTAAAATGAATTTAAATAAATTATTGTTTTAGTTGATAAAATTACAAAATAATTATTTTAAAATTAAAAATTTAAGTTATTATTATTATTAATATTATTATTTTATAAAACTATTTTGATTATTATTATAATTTAAATTTTATTATTATTATTATAATTATTATTTTACAATTTTATTATTTTGATATTATAATTATAATTTTTAATATTAATATTAAGTTTATTTATTAAATTTATATTGTACTAAATTTATAATTTTATTATTTTTAATATAATTTTATTATATATCATTACGATTATCATTGATTGACCACATCACAATTACGGTGATTGTGACTTGATTTTTCACTAAATTTTAGTCTTTTTTGAAAAAATACTTTTGATCCATCAAACATCCTGACTAGTTGTAGACCTTCAACATTTTATAAAATGAACTTAAAATAAAAATAATTATGAAATACAATTTATAAACATTTTTAAACTCTCAATTGTTCCAATTATTTCGAGATTATACTTTACATTTAATTGAAAAAATATTGCTCTCACCCAACCCGTCTTAAATTAAAAAACATTGAATAGAAAGCATATTTTAGATTTTTGAATAAGAGTGGTTCTATGAGAGTGTAGTGTGGTATGGCAGTCATGTGTATGTAGGTCATATTGGATTACATGTTTTATAAAGGTGCAGTGATTGTTAATAAATTAGGTCTCCACTAATTAACAACTGCAAGAAAATTAAAAAAATGTAAGTCTAAATAAATCAATCCAAATATTTAGTCGATTTGATTGGTCTATATGATTGGATACATTTTAATACTTCTAACTAAAACAATAATAGGAAAAGGTTGGTCCAACTAGTAAAAATAAATTATTCAAAAACCAAGATTGATTACCAAAATGTGGTAAATTTCCTCTGAAATTTCCAAAATAATGTATTTTTTATTTATTTCTGGATATAGATAAATTATGCATAGGAGACAGTATATCATTGTGAAAAAACCCTATTACACAATTTAATTTAACATTAAATGAAATTGTGAAAAAAGAACACAAATTTAGTTTACTAGATGAAATTGTGCAACTAAGATTTCAATTAATGAGTTAATTAAAATCTTGAGAATATTACACCATTATAGGATGGTTAATATTCTTCACCTATTCCTCTTTTGTTTCCCGTGTGGTGTGTTGTTACTGTGCAACTAAAATAAATAATAAATAAACAATTACAAAGTCATTTTATCTATTGATAAATATGTAATGGTTGAGTAAATTTGAAGTTAATTTGAATAGAAGAGTAGTTACATATTGTTAAGAAAAAAATTACCTAGATATAATTTAAAAACTAACAATAAATTTATTTTAAAAAATATATAATATTTTCAAATTTTTCTTTCTAAATTTATTGCTAAATTTCAATTTTATTTTAAATTATTTCTATATTAGTAACTAAATTCAAATATCCAACTTATACTTAATTTTGCTAAATATATTTTATTATTAAATTTTAATTTTATTTTATTTTTCTTTTCAATATCAAACTTACTCTTAATTTAATTCAATATATAAATCTCATACTGACATAATTTCTATTTCAAACCATTACATATTTATCAATAAATAAAATAACTTTGTAACATTACATTTATTTTAGTTACACCATAGTAATACAACACACTTGCCAAAAATAAAATAAGAGAAATGGGTGAAGAATATTAACCACCATAAAATGGTGTACTATTGTGACAATTTTAATTAATTTATTAATTCAAATATTGACTGCACCATTTTCTCTAGTAAACTAAGATGATATTATTTTTTCATTATTTCATTTATTTCTTCACATTGATATTGTGTTTGACTGACACAATTTATCCATATCCAGAAATAAATAAAAAAAATATGTCATTTTGGAAATTTCAGATAAAATTTATACCGGTTTAAGAAATTTTCCTCCAAAATGCCAAGGAACCAAAAATAAATTTTATGAAAGATAAAAGACTAAAAACAAAATTTAACCCATAAATTATACATGACCTCTACTCATTTTTTAACCCACGTCATATATCCATCATACAAAAGTCTAAGAACTAAAAGTCTCTAAAAGTTGATGGACTAAAAATCACAATTATTTTGTGTGTTTGAAATTTAGTAGGTAAAAGTTATATTAGCACTTTTATCGAAAGTTACTTGCTCAAGTAATTAAATATCTATATTCCTTAACCAAGGTATGTGTTTGATTTCCAAAGCGTGGACATAGAGCTACATGTTATGCATCTTTGTTATTAAAAGGCACTTTTTCTAAAAGAAATTAAACACAAACTACCCATTACACAACTTGTGTGTTGATTACGCAAATATTTTGTTTATTATTTATTCCAAATTCTTTCCTTTCCTTCCAAAGATAATTTTCCTTACTTACGCTCACCTACAATATAACATTGTTTTATATTTAACATGTTATTTATATTAGCTTCTATCTTTTCTAAAAATAGTTAAAATAATGATATGATATTATGGTTATCATTATTGAAGTTTGATGAAAAAAAAAAGGTTTTCTTTATTGGCATGCAATATTTTTCATTCACTCCTTGTTCTTTATCTATGTACCTATGAACCAAAAACATTTGTACTTCTTTAAATCTTCTATCCCATTAGCTCGAGTTGTGAGCAAAGCCACGTTCCCACTTCTTTTTGTTACATCAGAAGTTTCTGTTCTAACTTCTCACACTACATATTTACTATTTATTTTTCATGGTGGGAATAGTGAGGAAAGAGAAATAAAATGGGTGACCGTGGTAGAGCTGGAAACAAGTTTTTTATGCCATGAAAAATATATATAGTCATAAATTAGTATAAAAATCTTAATGGAGAAGAGAAGAAGACAAATGTTGTTACACTTGAGAGAATAGAATGGATAAGCATCTTAAATTTTCCCCTTTTGTTGTTGTTTTTTTTTTTTTTTCGTTTGTAACTTTTATGAATATTTTATATCCATAGATAGACAGATTTTTTTTCGGAACAAAATTGTTATCAAACAATGTGTTTAGACATTATTCAACAGATATTAAATAACACCTTAAATTTGGTCAAAATAAAAAATATACCATATTAACGATTATTTATATTATTCATTTAATGAAAAATGATTTTTTTATATGAACAGATTAAATAACATGCAATCCACTGAAACAATGTAATGATAATGCCATTTGCTCCCTTAAAAAAATTGTTAAAGAACCATATTAAACTTTAAACAAATCAGGTAAGTTCTTGCAGGAGAAATAATGTTCTTATTTTTGAGAATATATGTTTGTAAATGTATAATTAGATTCATTACTGATAGATAAGCTAATGAAGTTTTTAAGGTTGAAATATGTTTTTCTGACTTTTATACTTGGATTACTTTTGTTAGTCTTTAAATTAAAAATCATTTTTTAATCTTTAAATTTTAAAATATACTAGTCTCTCATCCCCGGTAAAAATTAGACAATTTTTTTTTTTTATATTTTCGTGGGAAAGGTGTCTTTCCCATTATTGCATGATGAAACAATTTAGCTCATCTAGGTTTTACAAAAAAACTTGAGCATAAGGAATCCAAAGTAAATTTTATAAATCTTTATATCAAAATTCATTGCATTTGAGTTGGATGAAACAAGAGGAAAAAAAGTTCTTGGCAAACTAATGTTCATGATGTAAAACAAAATCTTTATTTTTGGGTAAAGAACACAAAGAGTGGAAGAAAAAGAACTATGAAAGCATTATAAACATGAAATTAACATCAATAGAATCTCTTTGATTCTCTTTTATTTGTCTAATTCATCTTTCTGAGTGAAATTTAAGATTGATTCAAGAATCTCCTGTACCATTTACCAGCAACTGTTGTGCAGCGCTTGAGATTATTATTGAAATCAACATGAATCAGTCCCCAATTCTGAGAAAAACCAGCTCTGAATTCAAAGGTATCAAATGCAGCCCACACGAAATAACCACCAACTCTTACACCATTGCTATTGGTAAAAACATTTCAAAACATGAAGATTAGTGTCTACTTAACAAGATCCAACACACTCAATTCATTCAAGAAATATTGTAAGTGAAATCACCTTAATTGGAACATTAAATTTATAATATTTGGCTGGCTTTATATATTTATTTTCAACGTTTACATCTAATAAATATTCAATGAATTTGACATTTTGAAAGTAAATAATTATATAACTATAATTATTAATTAAAAAAAATCAACTTATGAATCATAAAAAACTATTAAGATTCACTCAATTAACTTTTCAACATATAATTATAATTCTATATTCTTTACATCAAATGAAAAACATATTTAACAACTTGTGAAATGTATCTAACAATAAGTATTTTATTCATTTTCCTCTTATGAAATAAAAATAAAAAAAGGGAAAATAATATAAAACAAAAATAACACACCTCACTTAAAAGGAGTAATTCTTTATATATATAGTCATACGGTAAATATTTATGTTTTCATAATATGTTATGATCTAATTTAACATAATATATATTTTGAAATTACCAAGAAAAGAAAATTTCATTTCAAAAATAATAATTGATATTGTTTCATATACTTATATAATAGAGAACTTACTCAATTGCTGCTTTGGTATAATTTAAATGGGTGGCTAAATATTTGATCCGATGTATGTCTTCCAATGGATTTGTGATGTTGAATGAAGCAATACCTATTGGAAGAAGACAAAAGCATATTAATGTCTTTTTATTTGAACTTCCAGATATTTAATGTGAAAATAATGAATCATTGTTTCACAAACCATTCTCAGTTATGTAGATCTTGGGATTTTGGTACTTTTTCTTAATGTATTGCAAGATGTTATATAATCCTTGGGGATAGACAAAAATGCCACCATACTTATCCTACAAAATGGGAACATTGAAAAAGTAAAAAGAAAGTTTTATTATAAACCTAAACATTCTTCTAATAGTTTGTCTCACCAAGTAACCAAGGGTTTTTCCTTCTGCATTGAAATCTACAGAGAAAAATAGAGAAGAATTAATGATTTGATCCAACATTGTCTCTTTCAATCCAATTAGTAGAATGTAGTAAGAAAACCTCACCTTCTGATCTCACCAAGGCATCATAATTGTCTGACAAAGTTATATTTGTTTTGTTTGTTTCATATTTAGCAAAATGAGAAGTGTAATAATTGATTCCAATGAAGTCTGTGCTTCCTGCGACCATTTTTTTCTCATCTTCTGTGAAATTGGGTAGTCTATTCCCCACTAACTCTCTCATGATTTTTGGATAATCTCCATAGACTACTGGGTCTAAAATCCTGTTTGTTGAAATGTTGTTCATACATCAATAGTTAAAAAAAAATAGAACTATTTGATGTCAAATTAGACAAGCATAAGGGGTGATATTTTGTGGAGGCTTAATTAATAGAACTAACCATCCAATAAAGAAATCTGTAAGTCTTTCAGCAGCAGCCACATCTTCTGGTTTTGACCTGTAGGGTTCAAGACCTTCAGATCCAATAACAATTCCAATTTCTCCCCCTTGTGTTGCCTTCATCATGTAGCAAATGTTTACTAGAGAATAACTTGTTTTTGCTTCAAAATTCTTACAGATAACAGTCTGCTTTTGATAATTGAATTTTTATTATTAGAAGAATTTGATTTAGCATTAGTAAAAGATTGGTTATGTATAATGCATTCACATATAATTGAATGTGTCATAGTAAAAATGACTTTTGAAATTAAACTATACATATATTTTGAGGCAATGTAACACACAAAAGTAATCACATAAGATACTCTACTTGGAATTTTTCTCTGTATAGCTTCACTGCTGCAGCATGGCAAAGGATGTAGTTATGAACTACAGTATAGGCTTGTGTGCAGAGTTTGGTAACTTGGCATGGTTCAGGATCATCATTGTCATAACCATGCATGTATGTAAATAAACCTACAATTTGTGGCTCATTCACTGTAGTCCAATGCTTAACTCGATCTCCATATGTTTTGAAAAGGAGTTCACAATAATCCTTGTAATAATTCCTGAAATTTTCATTTTTTAAAAAATCCTAATGAGCAAGATGTGAAAATCTATATTGTTCATGAAAGCACAATATCTAGAACATATAATGTAGAAAGTTCTTACACAATGGAGCTGTTCAAAAAGCCACGAAGATTTTTCTGAATGGCAAGAGGATAGTCAAAGTGTAGGATAGTCACGAAAGGTGTAATGCCTACATTTGAAAAATATCAAGTTAAGCAAATTAAAAACAATTTTTATGTGTGTTATAGTTTAGCAAAGTTCTCTCTAATTTACTTATTTGGAAAAAAAATCATTACACCATACCATTTGCAAGTAATTCATCGATCAAATGGTTGTAGAAATCAACACCCTCTTGATTTACACCTCCTTTTATGGTTCCATCTATATTTTTTTTGTTGAAAAGAATGAAGAGAAAAATATGTAAGTGTTCTTACTATCATCACCTATACCTATATAAGATTTCTTGGTTTAGAAAATTTACCAGGCAAAACTCTACTCCATGAGATGGACATTCTGTAAGAATTTATTCCAAGATCCTTTAAATGTTGCACGTCTTCCTATAAGATTGTGAACATATATAAAATAGAAAAATATCAGGCATACGTTCTTGTACACAAACATATCATTATGTAACTTGTGGTTACTCACCTTGTATCGCTTATAATGTTCGATCATTGTAGGAAACTTATCACCATCAATAAATGCTCCTGGTTGTTATGGAAAAAGCAATAAAATGGGGTTGAAAAAATTATAATATAATAACATATCTTGAGAATTAAATATTTCCATTCAGTATAACATAAAAAAAATTATTTGTTGACCTTTGTTACGGTTAATTCTATCATCCCATATTCCTGGTCCTCTTCCTCCTTCAGCAGCTGCCCCTTCAACCTATTTTAAGATTAAGTATTAACATGGTAATCACAAATTACCTAAATACTAAGATATTGTATTGTCCTAAAAAAATTTAGTACCTGTAGGGCTGAAGTTCCTGCTCCAAACAAAAAGTCGGGTGGAAATGATTCCCGTTTTGGAAAGTGGTAAAAATTTTGAGAAGAATCATGAGGACTAGTAGTTGGTTCTCCTATCTATGTTGAACAATAAAATTGTTACACTTGTAGTTGCTTCTCCTATCTATGTTCAATAATCTTCTCCTATCTATGCATTTTATGACAAAATGAATGAGATAGTTTTCCTCCGTTTTGTTATGAAAATGAGTAACGTAAAAGTAACCTAAAATAAAAAATTATACTATGAAACAAACATTTTATTACAACAACTGAGTACCGGGGCTGTGGAAGGTCCAAAACCAGTAGCAAAGTCAGATGATGAAAACGTTTTGGGAAGGTGTGAATCTGCAATCAAAATTATATACAAGTTTTAAACAATGAAAATATATGGATGGCATCAATTTCATATTGAAAAACAGAAAGACACTTTAGCAGCTTGCCTTAAACATAATCACTTCTTTCTTAAAACTATTAATTCCAATGTAATTAGACTAAATTAAAAAGCGTTTGATAAATGTAAAATATTGATATAATTAATCTAACCTCTCCTTGTTTTATATTTAAATTTAAATTGATTTTTATTTGTTAAAGTGCTTTATCAATGGGTTGTAAGGACATTATTCGTCCTCAAAATCAAATTTTGTTGTTTAAACCGGTGTATGTGAAAAAAATAATTGATGAGACTTAGAATTTGTAAAACTTTAATAATTTTGAAATAAAATGAGAAGTCAATAATTTTGGAATAGATGTAGCTAGTGCATAAAATAAATATATATTTACTGTAGGATTTGTACATCTATATAGTACAATTCATAAAATTTCATATGATACAAAGCACTGAAAGATTGATGCAATTCAAACCTTGAATCCTAGCTGATAATGAGCCAGGAGGTAAAGCCACAGATGAGATCGTCAGAATAGTTTTCCAGACACTCAAAGGTGATAAAATCTCCATTTTTGACGTTCAGAAATAACTACTAATTTCCTATTGAATTTCAATGGAAAACAACAGTTAGGCAATGCGAAAAACGCATTTCCTATATCATATATAGGGGATGAAATGAAACCATCTTTATTGTTCTTTTTTCAACCTATAATGTTTTGTTGTAACACCCATATATTGGTTGTTACTCATTTAAGTTAATATTTTAATTAAAATAAATAAATATATAGATATAAGTTGAGTTAACGATTTTGGGCATTTCATTGTCAAGTTTTCTTAAAATCTGGTGTAAATACTAAATTTTGTCTTTTTTAAATTAATAATAATAATAATAATATTATTATTATTATTATTATTATTATTATAACAAAATTCAAGAGGAGATTAAAAAGGAAAATGAATTAAAGAATTACATGAAGCAATATGGACTTATCATTTTATCCCATAAAGTACAACATGAGAATCATTTAACAACCTAACGAATAGGACAAATGCCACGATACTAGTCAAGATAGGTAGACCAATCGACCTTACATTGAACAAGAAAGGCTTAAGGACTGACTTTGATCTTATTGAAAAGTTGCAAATAAAGCAAAAAATTTAAAGGATGCATGACAACAAAGAACAAAGAGTAGCATGATGCTACAATTATAAGCTCAAAACTAGAGCCTTTCGACAAGGTGACCTAGTATGATAAATGAGTAGTGTAGACAAGGGTGCATCAAAAAGCAAGTTTGCATTAGACTGGGAATGACCCTTCAGATTTCTCAAAGCCTCAACAATGACTTATACAAGATATAAAACCTTAACTGAGAAGAAATCCTGCAAACTTGGAACGTTACTCATCTTAAGTTTTATTTCAATTAAATTTGTAAATAAATATACTTTTTCCAACCATTGGTCCTTTTTCATAAGGAAGGTTTTAATGTGACATTCTTGGATAAAATGTATGCTTCTAAATACATAACTTTAATCTAGGTCAAAACTAATGAAAAATCTGTTTATTGTTTTCGTAGGTTCTTTTTTAGTTCCCACCCTCATCGTAAATAACTCCATTGTTTGTCTATGTTTGAGTGTATGAAGTTTATTCATCAATTCCCTATAATAATAGGAGGACACATTCATTCCAATGTCAAATATGAGGTTCATGACGGGTCTTAAGGTCGTGAACTAAAGATGTCCATCAATCCAAAGCTGGTCCTTGAAAGCTTAAGGTAACTAAAAACACTCTTCTTTTATGATCTATTTGGTAACAATCAAATATTTGCTCAACCTTTATATCTCTAAATATTTTTTAACATTTTTTTTTTCATAGAATGGGGAAAGGTCAACCTTAGGCTTGTGGGCATAGGTTAGAGTTCTATGTCTATGATAATGTTTAGGGGATGGTGGACAAAAATTACTATAGCAAGGATTACTACAACTCCTCCATTCTCTTTGGTAATAAGGGTCTTTATTATGTTCTCTTTTCCTATTTGACCCCTCTACATGTTTACTCTTAAATTTCTCTTGGTGTTGCATATATTGAGTAACCATGGGTTTTAACTCTTCCATTGATATAATTTTTTTTTTCATTTTCTCTCAACTCATCTCTCACCCACTACTGATGCGGAACCCCCAAGCTGGAGGTGCAAAACAAAAGTCGAAAACATCTGTGATAATGGAGGAAAGACTTGGATTGTAGGATCGTTCACTCAAGCTTCAAGGAGTGACTCTTGGATGAATTCTCAAATGAATGTGATCTTCAAAAGTTTGCGAAAAACTCAAAAATGAAAATAGTTAAAGAAAATGCAAGAAATAAAAGATAATGCTTGGAATTATAACAACACATTGCGCCACCCAAATCCATGAGATAAGCAAGATGGTGATTCGCTACTTGTGACCTAGCCCACAAGATAAGAATCAATGCTAGGAATTGGAAAGAACCTTTCCCCACTCAAATTCATGAGATAAGCAAGATGGTGAATCGTCACTTGTGACCTAGCTCATAAGATAAGAAACCGCAAGAGAGAAACTCTCCACCTCTCTTTGATGAATCATGATGCGCTATCAAGAGATAAGCTATGAAGCGCTACTCTAGAATAAGCAAAGGAGAAACATCTCTAGTGACATGACATACTCAAGATTTTCAAAAATTTCTATTCATTCTAAATCTGTCAAAATGAGTACAATAGGTGTCTTTCTATAGACTCATAGTGGAAGAGGAAGAGACAAACCCATTCCTTCCCTAAGTCCAAACTAAACATAAAAAAAGAAAAAAGAAAATTACATTTTTTTTACATTTTTTAGATCACGTTAGCCACTCTCCCTCATTATTTCTCATACTTGCTTGAACACTAGAGGAAGCATGGTCACTCATCTTTTGTTTGAAAAGGTTTTCACAAAAAAAAAAATTAGAAAATCAACAAAAAATTAGAGTTTTTGCAAAAGAAGTTTTTATATTTAGTGAAGTTCCTAACTAGAAATAAGACGAAAGGATTCCGAATAGATTCTCAAGAAAGAGAGATATGTCACTTTGACAACTTAAGTACCAAGTCTTTCCTGGCCAGAGTGTTCCCCAATTCTCTTTCACATCATCCCTCAAAAGAAACTTCAAAACAATTTTTCCTAAATGTGTGTGCTCTTGTGATCCAATAAACCAAAGGAAGGTCTACTAACGTTTAAGCGCTTTGACATTGATTCCTTGTTGTCACGAAGACTTAAGAAAAGAAAAGTAAAATAGCAAAGTAAAAATAATTGTAAGAAAGTAAGACAAATAAGGAAAGTAATAAAAGCTAGACGTGTCTTATAATGAAAGTGCAAGTGACATTTTTAAGTCCCTTGACACACTTTCACATACTAATCACTTTTTACTATTACAATGTTCAAGTTGGGATTGATTTTAATGCATTTTTCCAACGCAAACCAAAACAAAAAAAATGTTTACAAAATTAAAAAAAAAAATACATCAAAATTTTGTGACAATTTTTTTTACAACAATTTGCTATCTAGTGTTATTCCTTTTGGTGTATCTTCCCTCTATTGTTCCCCACTTTGCCTTGAGCCTTCCACTTGTAAACTGTCGAAAGAGAAGTCACCCTCAACAAGCTTATCTTCTTCCAAGATGTTACCTAAACATGTTAGACAATCATCCACCAATTCACAAGTCAAGGAAAATTTCCATCTTAAGAGATCAAGAATTAAAATAAAGAAAACTCAATTTAAAATGCTAAACTCAAGAGGATTTTATATTTGCAAAATTGAAAGAATGATTTAAATGACACAAACAGATAATTAAAGTTAGCAAGAAAATTACGCACACAAAAGGAAACCTAATAATAACTCTAAAATGGATTACAAAATAATAAAAAAACAACTAAAGTATTATGTCAATAATGATTGTTTGATTTATGTAATTTTTTTATTTTGTTTTTGACCTTGAAAATTTTATCTAAGATGAAAAACACAATACAAAAGACAATTATAACAAAATTGCATAAAAGACGGCATTGGAAAACTCAAAACAATTCAAAACTCGTGACGAACTGCAATTAACGTCAACAAAGTATTTTTTTTAACACCTAACATTCAAGCTTTAACATTTATCATTTTTTTCTATTTCGAATTTGAATTGGCCTTTTTTAAAATTGTGTTGCTAACATATTAAGGTGTTTCCACACAAAATTTCACATTAAAATGATATATTGTATTTCTCTCAGAATAAATTTTTCAATCTAGTGTTACTATAGTAGTAAGTTCTAACGAGAAAGAATCTTGAGAAAATCAGTAAAATTGAACAATACAACAAGACACATTGAAAACCTAACTCTAAGGAACTTGCTAGTGATCTAATAACCAACTCAATAACTCAAAAACATAAAAGGAAAATCACATAAAGCTTCACACAAGTGCGTTTACTCAAGACATTTTGTCAAACACTAAGTAGAGACATCAAGCTTCTAAACTTGGAGTTTATGACACATTTAAGGATTCACTTGACATTATACATAACAAGCAAGGATTATAAACAGTAAAATAATTAAAAACAAAGTGATTTGACAAAACAAAATCAACAAAAACTCAAGAACATTCAACAACAAGTGGCGGTACAACAAAACAGTCCTAGTTTTGTAGTTTTTGGACAATTCAAGGAAGAACAATGGTTTTGAACCGATTAAAATCAATATACTAACATAGTAAATAGTAAAACATACACAAAACATGTAAAAAAAATTTATGAACAACGCAAAATAAAGAAGAAGCACTTAACTCAGGTAAAACCCAACTTTGATGCCAAATGATGAAATTCTAGCTTTAATTGCATGCTTCAATGTACTTCTTCTTGGAGGATTGTTGTTTTGGACATGATTCGAGATAGATGAAGCGGAAGAATTTTTTTTTTGGACATGTGAGATGAATTTGGAAGTGAATTTTGTGTGAGGTTAGGCCAACACACTTAGGAGGAAGCAAAAGTTTAGTTTAGAAAGAGGATTACTCTTTGGAGAGTTCTTAAACAAGTTGAAAAGGCAAAAATTGACCAACATTTCATTATTTATTCAAAACTGAAAAATGAGTTGCATAAGCATCGTATTTATAGAGAAAATTAAGATTAACCCTAACCCTGGCCCTAGCTTGTATGTCAAGCTTCTTAAAAACTCTTTAATTAAATAATGACATTTGTCAAGTCATGAATGTAGAGGATCCTCTCTATTTGCAAGGTGACATGTGGCAAGGAGCATGAGAAGCATGTGTAAGCACCACCTAAGCCTTAGACACCACTTTAACCCTAGCTCATACCCTAGGCATTAGCTCTCTCTCTTAGGATTAGGGTTTGACCCAAATACAAGACCTAAAAATTCAAGACATCCTATACTACCTTGGCTCAAAATATAAGGCCCAAAATAAATTTTACACTACTCTATATAAATTTTACAAATAGAGGTTTTATAATCTTAAAGCTCTAAAGTCTCTTGAGTAATCTTCTTCAATTTTAAACTTGAGTCAAAAAGTTTATTTTGAAGTCTAAACAAGTCCAATTAGATCTAATCTATTGTTAAACTCTTGATCAAGACTTTAGCTCAATGACCTCATATTCGTGTTTGCAATTGCATCACTCTAATATAAATGAATTAATGTAAACTAATTATATAAACTTCAACTCCTTAACATATGATATGCTATCAAGAAAATATTCCTCTAAAAACTTTTCTATAAAAAAATTATCCCATAAAAGGACATCCTCTCCAACACTTAACATTCATCCTAATCCACCAAAAGTCAATCTCTTATATCAACAAATAAATAATATATAATTTTTTTTCTCTAGACACTAAACCACATCAAATATCTTTTCAGTGCCTTGGATCCGTTGATTTGCATGATCTGGAGCTAATTACTCATTGTATTTAGAACATCTATGTCTCATAAATTTATTTAGTCTATTATATGAGTGATAAATTTATTTAGTCTATCATATGAGTGACAATAACTTGGAGATGTATCCCTATTGTTCTATAAATGTAGTCTAATATTATTGTTTCATGGTGACAGTTTGCTGTTACAAGACTTTGACCATCATTTCAATGATTGTTGATATAGGTGAAATATTTACGATGACAAGAAAAATAAAATACCTACATATTATCCTAAAAAAAATTAAATTAAAAAACCCTTTATAATATTTTAATCTAATTATTTTATCAACACTCAGAGTTAATTTCTTTTTCGCACTTATTCTCGACGTTTCTTTATCAAAGATTCTATATACTTTAATAGCACTAATTTATCATCTTAACAAATATATTACAACAAAATATATAACTAATAATACATATTATACTAGTCACATATACAATCATTCTAAAAAGTATCGTTTGGAAAAGAATATATATATATATATATATATATATATATATATATATATATATATATATATATATATATATATTATCTATTTAAAATTGTATCTTTAAATAATATTTGAGGTTTTTGAATTTCTTAAAAATAAACTTAAATAAGAAAAAGAAATCAACTTGATTTCTAAAATATTAAAAGATTAGTTTGTATGATACGTCTCTTACAGGAAACACTTTTTGCGTGTTTATAGTTTCAAAGTTTATCTTAAAAATAAACATGCCTTAATCTTTGATTAGGGTCTCACTGTTATTGATTAATAAATTGACTTGGAGTGAATTCAATCTAACGAAAAGGTAACGCATATGCCATCTGTTACCTGATAAAGTCAACAATTATGGTGACAGTGCAAGTTGTTGAACAAAAATAACAGTTACCATTAATAATTGCAAAACATGATTATCTAAACTCATTACACAAAATAATGGTCTATGATTCGAACAAGACAAAATTACAATCGTTGTCACACCTCCGGTATATTGTCTACTATGTAGAGTGCAATTAAAAAATAAAAAAATATATAAAATTTATTATTTTGGTAATTATCGTTCAAAACCTTCGTTCCTTTTGCATTAAGAAAACTTTATATACATACATTTCGAATACATCCAAGAACTTATTTCAATAATTGCCAACATCTTTTTAAAATTATAATTATCTTCTATGTACCACTGTTCTAAGAACTTATTATGCACACAAATCTCTGCATTGTAGGGAGTAAGGAATATACGAGGAAACTTAAAAATTATAAAAAAAGTCATTTATCTTTGAAATTGTAAAGAATATATAAAAGGAAAATAAAATAAAATGTTCTCACCGATACACTTGGATAAAAACAATTGAGGAACAACGAACGAAAATAAAGTTAAGAGTTTACTTGAAAAATTATAAAATGTTATCATTTTATATATTACATGTGATTTAGATACCATATATAATTATGACATGATGAAATTTATAGAATTCTAAAATTTTTTTACATATGTTTACCATGGTCATAAATTTAATTTAAATAAAATCTAATTTTAATTATATTTAATATAATTATCTTAAAAATGGAGGAACTAAGAAAAGAAAAGAAAGAAGAAAAGGAGGCCCACACAGCACACAGCACACAGCACTCATCAGTGACCACCGAATACCAATAATTGATCATTCTCCTCCTAATCCCTTCTGTATACAAGCTGTCACCCTTTCTTCTCTCTCTCTCTCTCTCTCTGCCAATCCCAAAACCCATTTCACTCACCCCTCCCTCTCCAACCCAACCAAGAAACAATGTTCTCACACCCTTAAAACCTCCACAAATCACGCACCCAAACACCCACCAGTTATGCTTTCCCTCGCTCCACCCTTCTTCCTCCTTCTCCTCTCTCTCGTTTCTCCTTCCGCCTCTCTCTGCCACCTCACCAATGCCACCACCATCTACCAGGTCCTCACCGACTACGGCCTGCCCATGGGCCTCTTCCCCAAGGGCGTCCGCGACTTCGCCCTCGCCCAGGACGGCACCTTCTGGGTCCACCTCGACGAGGCCTGCAACGCCAAGTTCGAGAACGAGCTGCATTACGAGCGCAACGTCTCCGGCCACCTCAGCTGCGGCATGATCGACGCCCTCTCCGGCCTCCAGGCCCAGGATCTCTTCCTCTGGCTCGAGGTCATGAGCATCCGCGTCGACCTCCCTACCTCCGGCCTCATCTACTTCGACGTCGGCGCCGCCTCCAAGCGCTTCTCTCTCTCGCTCTTCGAAACGCCCCCCGAATGCGTCGCCGTTCGCTCCAAACAACACCACACCCCTTCTTCCCAGGTTTCACTCTCTCTTCTCCTTTTCTCTTGTTTCAATCCTTTTATCTCGCAAATCAGTTTCAGAGGATCCAGTTAGAACTAATTCCGAATTCTTACATGTTTGTAGTGTTTGTGATTGTTCTTGGGTTTATTAGACAATTGGGTATTCAGTCATTGTCCGGTTATCCACCGATAACGTGGAGTTGACTTGGGGATAAACCTAATTTTGTTGGGTTTGGAGTGGAGGTTCTAGAAAGACTGTAACTTCAGAAGTGGGAGTTGCATTTGTCGGGAATTTTCTGTAATTGTGAGGATTGTGACGAGGTTGTGGTGGAATAATTGAAATCTTGTGTTTGTTTTTTCTTGGGTTGTTGTTGGGATGACAAAAGAGATGGTGTTATTGTCTGAATTTCGTTATTGTCTGAATTTCGTTATTGTGGTTTAGTTTGGAGGGTGGTTGTATTGATGCTGTTAGTTCTGGGAACCGTTTCTTTCTGGTGATTAAGTAGGTCCACGTGGAGGATGGGATGATGTGTTGAGTGGTTTTGATCTTTCATTTGTCTCCTCTTTTGTCTATTGGTGGAGTTGTGGTTTTGTTGCGATCTTTGGTGTTGGGAGACAAATATGGTTGATGCGGCTGCAGTGGCTCTTACAGAGACTCAAAAGGCATAATGTTGCGGCCATGATTATGCAGACTGGTTTCTAAAACTGAGGTGTGATTTATTTTGTAAAATATTATTTTTTATTTTAAAAAGCTTAAGAAAAACAAATATCGACACCAAGCTCATGCCTCACCACATGCAATGTCACAACAACTGAACTGGGACCACAGAACAGAAGAGGATGGAAAGACATTTCCCAGCTGTTTTTGTTTTCTGAAAAGCTTTGTTTTGGAAACAACTTTCAAGACTTAGTTGGTTTTGGATGAAAAATGATTGTTAAATAACGTGGAATTGTTTTGACAGAAAACAATTTTTATAATTAAAAACTGAGAAGGAAATCAAGCACGTCCTAAAGCTTAAGTTTGGATGCTCTTTGTTTTTCTGTTAAGAAAAAGTTGATTGTGATGAAGTTGTTTTATCAGTTTGTCTTATTCTGTGGCATCACTTGTGTGCTTGTTCTTTATGTATCCCTATGGTTCATGGCCTTTTGTGAATTGGTTGATGAATGTATGTAGTTGCATACAGATTGTGAGCATGCTATGAATCTTGATGTTCTATTTTGAGGCAATGGGCTAAAAGCTCTGCTGCTTGATTTCTCTTTCATATGCAGCAGGGACAGGGTCAATCTGGGAGGCTTCGGTATAAGCTTGATCAGGGAACCTCTGGAAGAGATGTTTTATAGAGTATGGAGCGTGCAGAAAATGGTGAATGGAGTTTTTCTCTAGCATGATCATCATGGGTTCTCCAATCAGATTGTATACCTTCGGAGAGTATAAATTAATAGGTCCACTGATTTGGACCTGTTGTGTTGTTTGTGTTATCTCCTCATATAGTGCAGAGTTAGTGTTGTAGAAGCAATCCGAGTATCTTCGTAATTTATTGATTCATAGGTTCTTATAAAGAGGAAAGCAACTGAGATAAGTTTCCTGAATCCGTTTCTCGTTGAGAAGATGGTGGTAATGGAGCATTTGGTTGATACGGGTTCAGGTGAAAACTTTGCGATGATTTTTGTATCATGTCACATGTTATTGTATCATATATAATACTGGGGGTGTTTAGTTGAATCAAATTTATGATATTAATTCAAAATTGATAGATTCTTATACACTTTTGATATGAAAATTTATGATTAGCGTTTGCATAATATGGCTTTTATTGATAAAAATTTATCCATTACTTGTAGATTATGTGTGCTACTATTATTGGCCTCTGTCATGGTGTTATAATTTATAAGCATGAACTATTCAACATGTTTGCCGTCCTACCGTAACTTTGTGCAGTGTAATACCATTAATGATTGAATTTTTTAGACTATTATTGGAGATGCAAATTGAGTACGTTTTGTGTTTATTAGATGTCTGTTTGGTAAGCTTGTGTTACTTCTAGCCTCGAAGGACTTATCTTTTATCTTCATTTGCTCATGGATAACTTTATTCCAAAGAGGTTTTGAGTAACACGTATTTTTCTGATGTGGGCGAGGGGGTTGTTTAGGGCTGACATGTTCGAAAGAAAAAAAAAATGATTTTAGGTCTATTCTGCCCTTCCTTTATACTGAAACAATGCAAGGACAAGACTATTTGGTAGTGTGGCATATATACCCTGCCAGTGTATTCTTGTTGCTTGTTCCTCTAGTCCTACAATTATGCTATTGTGAACCTTCATATGCAGTAGACATTCAGTAAATGCAAAAAATTATAGTTTGTACTCAGTTTGGTATTGACTATTAATGAAGGTTAATGTGCGGTAATTTGGTTCCCTGCGAGTATACTGTTGAGGACAATGAAGAATTGGTTTTTCATTTTTGAGAAGGATAACTTGGTCACGTGTTTATATATTATTGGTAACTTAGTGAAAGTCACTCAGGTGATTATTTCGAGTACTATAGACAGCTCCTTCAGCCCTGCCAGAAAATTAAAACTTGTTACACGGAACATAAGAGAACTCTTAACATATATATATATATATATATATATATATATATATATATATATATATATATATATATATATATAATAGAAAATGTAAAACAAAATAAAGGAAACCAGACAATGCTGGAGTGCAATGAGAAAACAGACAAACAAACGATGCACTGAGCAAACTAACGAGTTGCTAAGTGAGTCATGTAGAAAAGGATTTTCTTTTTCTGCTGAATTTTGAGAGTCCTCCTCCCAAGTTGGGAATGGGTATTAAACATTCTCAACTTGGAAAGGTATTGAACATTCTCAACTTGGAACACGGATTATATAATGCAAAAGGAGGAACAACTTTAGTTAAGATGTGTTGAAGATTGGAATATATGAGTAGAAGTTTGATAAGACCTTGATAAAGTTCCTCTTTCACTATGTGTTTGGTTTGTTCATTAAAGACTCGATTTGAAACAATTTGAATGACAGACTCATTATCATAATAAAAAAGAATGGTTGTACGTTATATACTTGAAGATCTTGTATGAGATAAGTGAGTTGTTAAACTTCACAAGTGATATACTTAAAGATCTTGTATGAGATAAGTGAGTTGTTAAACTTCCCAAGTAGTGGAAGCAATAACTTTATACTTAATTTCTGAAGAACAATTGGTTGCATCTTTGGCTTCTAAGATATAGGATTATGACCGAGATAAATTATGTGGCCACTAATAGAATGACAACGACTGAAGTTTTTGAATTGAATTTCACTTTTAGCAACAAGAAAGATTTCTTGTCTTGGAGCTTGTTTGAGATACCAAAGAATACACAAAGAAGACTAATGATGATGAATAGTATAGTGACAACAAACTGGCTTAAATGGTGAACAACATGTGTGATGTCTAGCCGAGTGTTGGTGAGATAGATAAGTCTTCCTATAAGTCCTCTACAAGAAGGATTGTTAAGAGGTTTCACTGTGCTAGAACTAGTGCGATTGGAGAAATTCACGAGTATAGAAACTAGTACAAAGGCGTTCATTCCTATTTTAGTAAGAAGATAAAGTGTATATTTCCTCTAACACAAATGTATTCCTTTGCTACTTGTCCCCTCAAAACCAAAAAATATGTTTACTCATTTTTGATCTTGAAGGTTTGAGAAGGTAAAGAAGTAATGTTATTTATTTCATAAATGTCATTGCCTATTAGAATGACATTTATGTTGTTATTTTTAAACAAAAAAATTTAGAAATAAAGCATCATCAACAGAAGTTTGTTTGAACTTATGAGAGAAAAAGATTAGAAAGTTTGGCATACCATTGTTGACTTGTTTAATCCTAAAAAGGGATTTGTGTGAATGACAAACTTGATTTTCTTTGTTATGTTTTAAACCTGGGGGAATTTTCATGTAAATTTCTTTATGCAAATCTCTATATAGGAAAGCATTATTAACATCAAATTGTTTAAGATGTCAATTATGTATAATTGTTAAAGATAACACATGTCTAATATTGGTCAATTTAGCTACAAGGTAAAATGTATCAATAAAATCCAATCCTTCTAATTGAGTATAACATTTTGCCATAAGACGAGCTTTATACCTATATAATACCATCAACATTATACTTAACCTTATATACCCATTTGCAACCAACGACAAATTTGTTTTTAGGCAAAAATGTGATAGTCCAAGTTTTATTCTTTCCCAAAGCTGCAATCTCTTCATCCATTGTCTTGCTTCATTCTTCTTGTTGAGAGGCAACTTCATAACTCTCTAGCTTGGAATTAACATCATTTGAGAGAATAAACTACTTAAAGGTAGGTGAAAGTCTAGCAAGAGATACAAAAAACATAATGGAATATTTGACTTTATTGTTACTGTCACAAAAGGAAAGAGTAATCTAAAAATCATGGAGATATGCAGGATAACCTTAATCTTAGTGGATCTTAAAAGAACAAATTGATCAATAACATGATTAATATTATCTAGTATCTCCTGTCTCATTTTCATCAACATTTTGATCACTAAGAATCTCAATGTTACTATTAGTTTCTTTAAGAAAATCACTAGTCAATTTAACTTCATCACTATAATAAATAGGTAGAAGAGTATGCAAAGAATTCCTATTTTCCTCAAAAGATTGATCTTTATAAAAGATAACATTCTGAGAAACATTAACATATGAGATTGAAGATCATAAACACAAGTGTTTGGTTTAAAACCAAGAAAAATTCTAGCCTTAATACGAAGGTCAAGTTTTTTTCCAATTAGCAGTGATAATAGACATGTAATACAAACATCCAAACACACGAATTTGAGTCAGATCAAATGCATTATTATATAATTTTTCAAAAAAATAAAGATTTTTTTAGAAAATGAGTGAAAATACAATTTATCAAATGAACTACATAATTCCAAAATTGCATAAAGAAATGAGACTGAAAAATTAATGCACAAGTGACATTGGTGTTTCAATGCAACTTGTTTGAGTGTAATCCTTTTAGTATTAAAATAATTTTTCATATCAAACTCAAATTCATTAGCAGGCTTTATGGCTTTAACATATTTACAAAATTGAGATTCTACAAAAGCAATGAAATTAATAAGTGTATACGAGTTTCAGTCTTATTTTTTGTGAGATAAAATCAAATATATCGAGTATGATCATCAACTATAATAAGGAAATATTTATCATCGTTTAAAGAAGAATTGAACATGGATCTCAAATATCAGCATGAATCAAATAAAAAAACTATGCACGAGGAACATTATGAGAAAAAAGACAATTTCTTTTGTTTTTCAAAATGAAAAATATCATATTTAACAGATTCAGTTAAATATATATAAGGATATTTCGGTTTGATAATAGCAATCCTCTTAGTAAAAGGATGGCCAAGCGGAACATGCCAAATGTTATCTTTTACAAAATTACAAGGAGGAACAACATAATAAACTTTCACCGATTGAATTTTAAGCACATAAAGACCAACATTATTGTCAGCTAAACCATCCCCATTTTGGTTTTTTGATCTTGGACACATAAATCTGAAGTAACGGTAACTTCATAATTAAGACCAGAAACCAATTTAGAAATAAAAAAAATCAAATTGTATGCAAAACTGAGAACATATAAAACATCTTTAATCAATAAAATAACACTAAATTTAACAATCCCAACATGAGTGGCCATAACCTTAGATCCATTAGGTAGGCTAACAACTATATGTTGTATTTGCTTATAAGAAATAAAATTTAAAAGGGAAGTAACACATGAATTGATTATCTAGATGGTTAAAACTTCTCTCTTAAAGGAGTTAATAAAGATAAATCTTGTTGTGTGTTGCAAGAAGTGATGGAACCAATCTGGTTAATCATAGATAAAGCTTTATTATTGTTGATATTTGATTCCTACAAGAGAGTCATCAATGTTTGATATTGTTGTCGTAACAATAAAATATCTTGATCTCCCTATTTGTAAAGATTCAATTTTTAATTTCTTTTTAGTGTTAAAATTGTTAATATTCTTACCATTGTAAAACATGTGTTAAGAAGAAAAATTGTGTTTCTTGTAAAAAATATCAATAGTATGTCTATTCTTACCATAACAAATATAATTTTTTTTTTGTTATATTGCTAGTATTCTTGCTTTCAAAGTTTAAAAGAAAATCATATTTTCTAGAATATATATGGTCATTTATATTATAATGAAAACATGTTATAATAGTAATAGCATTAATTTTAGGTTCTCTTAAAAGAAAAAAAAGTATTTTCAACAACCATTTTTCTTGTTGAACAACATAGAAAAAATTAATAATTGAAAAAATAGGATTTATAAAAAGAACGCCTTGCTTGACATTGTTATCTATTTACATAATAAAAAGAATCTATCTATTTTGATAAAAATGATGCAATATTATACCACTTTCGGTAAAAAAAGGTAAAAAGTTAAATACCTTAAGATAATAATAATTTAAATGTCATTGTTCTAAATCATTATTTTCATGACTGTGGCTACAACATGTGCCCTAGATTTAGTTGGTAAGAAAGGACCAAAAGGATAAATTACAAATAAACTATGTTGTTGGTTACGAGATATAAAGATATTAACGGGTTTTGTTTTATTAATATGAAATCTCTTCTACTTTTCCTTCTTCTGACGAAAAGATCTTTGAACTTTGGGTATGTTCCATATCTTTTTTGCACGTTCTTTCTTTTGTTACTTTCACACTTTTCATTTTATTAACATGACATTTTATCCGACAATTTGGTTATTTGAGTTGAACTTGAATGAGATTATGCACCACGTGATGCAAAAGTTCCTTAGGTCAAGCTGAATAGAATAGAGGAGGTTGAAGAAGTTACATAAAGATGTGTTGGGTCTGCATCATTAGAATTATTTTGGTACCTTTTTCTCCACCCAACTATTATAATTATGCAAAGCCATTCTAGACGATAGGCATGTTTTCTCTCCACCAATCTTTGATCATTATGCAAATGCATTCATTCTATAGGATAGACACGTTGAAATCCGAGACAAGAAAACATTTTTTTCCCTTCAAATTGATCTACCTTTACTTTATTCTTTTTAAGAGAATAATTAAGGCAAATTAAGATGTTAATTACGTCTTTTAATTTCTTTAAAATTAGCGAGTTTCATTTACTTCTTAATTTTTGAAAATATTGAAATTTTGATTTTAATCTCTATTATAATATGGAACTCGTTAACTAGTTTATGCCGTTAACATGAGATTAAGTGATCACATTCATTAGTACCTGTGTCCCAATGTCATTGATACCTTAAAAGCATTTTTAAATTTCTAAAAAAATATTATCCATTTATCTTAAGTAAACTTTAAAAACCAGAACAATATCAAATTAAAAAAAAAATTATATGACCAACACCTAAATTTGTTCATAACTTAGATTAAGTACATATTTCAGTGCTTTTAACCTTATGAAACTCATTTTATTATGCAATCTTGCCAAAATATTTCTGATAAACAACAAAAAAACTGTGAACTATAGAAAAAAAAAATGTATTGATCTATGGAATGGATATTTTATAGTGGGGCAGCTTTTTGTGGTGTGCAAAAGGGCCTAGCTAGGGAATAGACTATGGTATTAAAACTATCACAAGGGAAATTGTTGAAGTAAACACTTTGAAAGAAAGTCACGAAATGAAGAAAAATATGGTTCAAAGTATCAACAAAATGATTGGTTTCTTTTATTTATATATATATATATACTCCAAGAAGAAACTTCAATCCACTATGACTAGCATGAAAAATGGAGAATCTCCTTAATCAATTTGATGGCTGTTTGGGAATCTGATTCAACAAGGATATGTTTCACTTCCTTTTCTGCTATAGTTGTAATTCTCAAGATTATTTTCAAAGTTCACCTTGAACAACCTACACCAAACATATCCACTTGTCACAAAAAAGATAATTCAAGATATTCAGAAATCATAATAATATAATTCGACCAAATAAGGTGGAGTTCAACTAAATTGAACACACTTATGTAATAATTAATTGGATAGTAAATATTTAATAATTAATTATATAGTTTATTTATTTTAAATATTTTTTCACTTTAGTCCAGGTTAAAAAAAGTTTATAAATATATCAATATAATAAAAAGTATTTACTGAATTTCTATATTTATAATTTCTTTTAATTTCATTGACTTGAAATTTAGAAAATATTCTGCTGATAAATCTATTCTCATAATCTCAATAACCTTCACTACAATATTTAAAAATCACAACTCTTACTAGTCATATTACATTTTAATAAAAAAAAATATTTTTATTTGCAATTTTCTTACAGGTGAAATGGTGTTATCTAAACAAAATATTTAAATGTAGTTGGTTGAATCTCTCAGACAGTTGTAAAAGTTTCCTATTCAGACGCATGTTTAAAATCTGGTTTAATTAGTAGTAAACACTCTGTATCCAAGGACGTATCGATCTTGTCGAAACAATATACTCACCAATATCTATGTAAATATATTTTTTTATACTCAAACAAAATTATATTATAAAATATTAATACAAATAAAATTAGGCTTTTACAAAAATAAATTCAAATAATTATATGACAAAGTATAAATTTAAATATAATTAAATTATTTAAAAAATAATAATTCATAAGTCTGAATAAAAAACATTATTTTATAAAATCTAAATAACTTTAATGCTTTTTTTTTCTTTAGTTATTTTATTATTAAAAAATATTTAATTAAAAATTAGTAACAATAACCATTGTAATTAGTATGTCGGAATTGGATACTATGATAACCATACTTTCTCCATTAATAAAAGTGCATAATTAAAATACATGTATCCATTATTCATGGATAAGGTACCTATTTAATACTTATTTAGTCAATTCTTTGAAATAATTGACAAAAAATGAATTAAGAGTCTTAACTTTGATTTATGCACTTAAAATAAATCTTAATTAATGAAAAATAAGATAGGACCTTCAAAATTACATATGGAATCCCCCTACAAATTTCTTAGAAAATTTACTTTTGGTAAACTGTTTAACTGTTGACTAGAATTAAACAGACTAAAAATTATGATTAAATTGACTAGACAATTGGAGTCTAAAAATTTTCAAACACTTAATTTAATAAAAATAATTTATTAAATACTATATAAACCACTTAATTAAAGAATTAAACCTAATTAGTCAAGATTAAATCAGATTGGATGTTTTATTTTCCAAGTTTACAGACACGACAAATACCAAATGAAAGCATTTCCTTAGAGAACCCTCTCTACCCTAGTTGGAAGTCCACTTGAACTCAAAGGAAAAGAAAATTTTCCTTTTTTCCATTCTCTCTTTGAAATAGTTGTACCTTTCCATTTCTGTTCCACCTTTCTAAATTTTCTCCTCCTATCTAAACTTTTTCATCCCTATCTCTAACCCATCACCTTGGAGCTCGAGTCTTCAACTTTAGAGACCAAGGGTTTAACCTTTCATATTCTCCATTGAAATAGCAACCAAGGTACGATGAGCATTTCCCATCTCCTAGACTCTCTCCTTGTCCTACACACCCTCTTCCTTGCATTTTTTTGTAATGGGTTCCTATGTTGATGATTATTCTTGGTGTTTTAACTTTGTTCATGATTCCATGGCAAAGAGAAGTTATTTGTTATTTTGATGTTGTTATCTCTTTTGGTACATTGAAAACTTTATTTTACAGGGTTTATGTTGCCCATTAGCTCTAAAGTTTCCATAGTTGTGTTGGTTTGTTCTAGAGCAGTACACCAATGTAATGAGATTATGATGTAACGTTGGCTTAACATTGTAAGGATTCCTATAAGAATTCAAGAGATGGACCTCATAATGGAAGACTTATGGACTCAAAAGAACATTTGGAATATTTAAAAACTAACAAAACTACTAAAATGTGGATTCCTTCTTCCTGCACCTCCATAAAATCTTATATTTATCAAAAAATCATTGTAAAAAAGAAAAAAAAAACCGTAAGTGCCTTTTGGTGAGTGGGTAGCGTAGTTGAATTTATATTGTGGATTATGTAATTCGAGAAATTACTGGATTATAAAATTTGAAACTTTTTTTATTGAAAATTATAGTTTTGGATTAACCTATTCCGGAACATATTGGTGACTTCTAGATTAGTTTAATATGAAACAGAGAAATATATTTCAAATTATATTTTTTGATTTTTAATCTAGAAGTTTTCTTTTTATTCTAGATTGGATTAATTTAAAAAAAATGTATTTTGAATAAAGATAGGGAAATAAATCTTTTTTTTTGTTTTTCTTCTATTTTCTATTGTGTTGTTTCTTTTTCTCAATATTCTATGCTCTTTTTTTCGTCCCTTTTTTTTTTCAGTCAATGATTTTCCTTTATCTTTTCTCCTCTTTTAATGAGTGGGTTTTTATTAAGTAAGAGTATGTACCGTTATGAGATAAGTGATTTATTGGAAGATAGGAATATGGAGAGTGGGAAAGAATGACTTTTTTTTTTTCTTGTTCCTTATTATTATTTTTTATTTTTATTTATTATTTATTATTAGGAAGTGTAGGTGAAGTGGTAAACAAAAACACTTCATAACAGATTTAAAGTTACTATTTTATATTTATTATTTTTATTTTATTCTCTGAAGAGTTAAGAGTGAGAAAAATCAAGGATTAAGAACTTAGGAATAGTTTGAAAATTGACTCATTTTTATTATTATTATTATTATTATTATTATTATTATTATTATTAATTATTTTTGTTTATTTATTGGATAAATTCAAACCTTTTTTTATATTTTATTTTTTTACAAAAACCTAAAATAATCAAGTATATTTTTAGTTTATTATTTTTTCATTTTTTATTTCTGTTGTTTTTTTATATTTATGTATTTTTTATTATTTTAAACAAAATATAAGAACTTTCTTTTTTATTTTATACATTTTTCTTAGCACATATTTTTATTTATTTGAACAAAATTGGGTGTTTGACATTACCAAATTAAATTTTAGTTGATAAATAATCATAAATAGAAGAAGTAATGATTGCATTTAGTGACCAATTAAGTCAAGATAACTGGTATATAACATTATCCACTAAAATTTTAGTGAACTATATTATTAGTTACCAATTAACAATAATTTCATTTGGTCTCTAAGTAGTTTTTTCCTTGTAGTGTACTACAAGACATTTGAAGTATCTAAGATCCCAAGTTCAACAAGTGTTTTTTAGTTTCAACAAATTGAATTTTACAATCACCATTACTCACATGATCTCTTATGAAATGGTTGCGAATTTCAATATGTTTTGTTTGAGAGGTTGCACATGATTCTTAGTCAAGTTTATAGCACTTATATTATCACACTTTAAAGGCACTTTCGAAAGTTTAAGGTTATAGTCACTTAGCTTCTGTTTTAACCATACGATTTGAGTGCAATAGCTCCCTACAACTATGTATTCAACTTCAATTGTTGATAGTGCAATATATGCTTGCTTCTTGTTATGTCATGAGATTAAGCTAGATCCTAGCAGATAAAACGTTTCACTAGTTCTTTTCTATCTAGCTTGCACTCAGCAAAGTTTGAATCTAAATAGTCAGTTAAGTTCAAGTTAAGTTTATTGAGGATTCTCTTGGATACCACAAACCAGCATTGATGGTTTCCTTCAAGTATTTTAGAATTCTCTTTTCACACATTTTCTTATCAAATCCACTTAAATTCACTCTTTTAAATTTACTCCCTCAACCAAATAAAGGATAAGTATGCTTATGTTATAATTATCTTTGAAAATAGTGACTAATTTTTTTAAAGAAACATTCTTGCATTTTATCAAAATAGTCTTGTAGTATCCACACATTAAGGTCTCCTTCTAATTTGAAGTGTGTATTGTCTCTTTGGGTTTGGGTTGAGTTTGATGTTTCATGAGACTTTCTGTAATCCTCGTGAGCTTAGGTCTAATGTTTCATTAGACTTCCTTATTTCTCTTGACGTTGAGTACTTTATTACATTTACACTTGTATGTATTTTTCATGTATTACATTTATTAGGAACACCAATTTTTATTTTTATTTATATTAAAAAATAATTAGAGACTAAAATATTCTTTGTGGGTCTAGTGTTTGTCCTAAAATCAGTTTTTTTTTTTTTTTTTTTTTTTTTA
>Ga0209489_101101_pt1 | contig 55034 bp, 32 predicted proteins | sample SiratrowhiteBW_FD_187527 | JGI IMG/M metagenome (GOLD analysis project Ga0209489, IMG submission 187527) | Root nodule microbial communities of legume samples collected from California, USA - Siratro white BW (SPAdes) (version 2) | ecosystem: Host-associated > Plants > Roots > Nodule | place... | reverse complement strand
AAATTATCTAGATATTAAAAAGTGACTACTTCAAAAATATTTTAACAGAATAACATATTATAAACTATGCAACAATATACTATAAATCATTTACTTTTTTAAATTATCATTATTAATTTTTTAAAATATATATATATATATATATATATATGTACTTAGTTTCAATAAACTAATTAGATCATTTTTTAAATTTATATATACTTTTATCTTAATCCTTAAAAAAAATTTAATGGTCAAATTTATAATTATGATTTTCAAATTATTATTTTAGTGTTTCACTTTATTTGTTATTTTTTGAATTATTTAATTATTCAGTAAAATATTTATTTTTATTCAGAAATAATTGTTATTTTGAATTATAATAAAAGATAAAGTTCTACATAAATATTATTTGAAATTCAATTTAAATAAGGATGTTAGATTATAAAAGTTTAAAATAAAAAGATATATAATTTATAATTATTAAAAACATATAATTATTTAATATTAATTTTGATTCAATAATTAATCATGTTCTTAATTGTGATTTAAAAATTTTATCTAATTAATCGCTAAATTTTATCAAACATTTTTATTATACCTTTTCAGTTTTTGAACAAATTTTCAACTTTAATTTAATTGGTTTTGGACTGCTAAATAGTCATTAACTTTAACTAGTTTTTTTCTGCCTTTTCAATTAACTTTATCAAACATAGCTTTAACGTTACCATTTAGAGTCTCAGATCAATTTCATTGGGTAAATTAACATAACTTAATGAGAAACTATTGTTTAAACTTTAACTTGATGTCAAATTGATTCTTAAACATTATAATCTAACTTTGTTCTTAGACTTTATTCTTTAATACAAAATTATCTCATTAAACTTAATTGTAGAATATAAATATGTTATTTTTTTCTAAATTTTTGAACCACTTAGAATTTTAATTTTGTTTTGGAATTAAAATATCATGGATTTAAATCTTAAAAGATAAAATATTTATTTGAATTATATTTTTTTTCAAAAAAATCAAATCCAAAATTTATTTTAAAAATACTAAGTGAGAGATTTTCAAAAATTAGAATAATTTGATTAAATTTGAAGAGAGGGTAGAATTTTAGTAACTGCGTTCCACTCCAATGTAATAAATTTTGTTTTTATATAATTATAATTTATAATAAATAGATATTTCAAAATCTATAAATATATTATAATTACAAAATATAGTACACAATTTTAAATTCATAAATTATACTTAAATTTACTGTAAATAATTTAAATTATAATGTGATATTACAGTTAATATTTTTTAAAATTAATGAAATTTAAGTTAACAATAAAGATAAAAGATAACATAGTAAAAAATGGATAATAATATTTAAGTATATGCACAAAGATAAAAGAAATGATAATTTGAAATATTAAAAAACCGTATTAAATATCTGTAAAGAAAGATAAGAGATAATGCTGAAATGTTGAGAATTTCTTTCAGGTTATTCCTCTCTTAATTTTTTTATTTATATAACTAAATCTTCTTAAATCATTCCACTCATTTTATCTATATATCCATTTTTTTATATTTTATATAAAAAATATATATATATATATATATATATATATATATATATATTAAATTATTTGTACTAAATTCAAAATGTATTTTGTATTATTCAAAAGTGTTTTATTTGTAATCATTAATAAAAGGAATTTTTAATTTTTTTAATATTTTTTAAAAAATAATTTTTTTCTCTTATTCTGTTTAATATAATTTTAGTTCACCTATTTAAAATAAATATTTTTTTATTTGAAAAATTCATTTTTTTAAGGTTTTGTAGATTTTTTCTATTCCTTACATTTTAATTAAGTAAATTTTTTTCACTTAAATATATATTTTAGGTACTTAATTTATATGAATAAAAATACTAGACATGTAAAATTAAAATTATACAAAAAATTAAAATAAATTAAATTAAAAAAATTATTTTAAATAAAATATTGAAATATAATTTAAACAAAAATATAAGATTAAAAGCATATTTAGTTTAATTTATTCCTATGAACGAAGTGAACAAATAATGGATATCTGTGGTTGAAATTAAATATCGATTTGGTTGAAATTCTTAAGGGCCACATTGATGTGTGATAATCTAATTGGAGCATATTATCTTTTTTTCTTTTCTTATTTATTATTCTAGGTTCTTTCTTCCGTAAAGATTCAGTCTGTGTCAGCACAATACATTGCTTACGTGACACGTGTTCAAAACACATAGTGCAACATAAACATGACATAAGAAAAGATTAAACATAAATAAATTACATTCTTTAGAAGAAAAACAAAACAATTTCTTAAGAGAAGAGAATAACTTATTATGTTCCTAAATTAATAAATCAGTGATAATTTAATCTTAAATAACAAATTTTTTAATTTAATCTATTAAATGCAAGAAAAAATAATTATATAACATGCCATAAAAAGATAATTCAATAATAAATTGTTTGTTAAATTAATTTAGCATTAAATTATAATCTTCTTAATTAATTCAAACTTATTATATATATATATATATATATATATATATATATATATATATATATATATATATATATATTCAGAAATCAAATCAATTTATTTTCTTAAAAAAAATAGTTTGACACCAGCTAAATTAGTCATTTATCCTTTTAAACAAATAAAAAATGGATGAGTTGGTGGTCTGTCCATAATTCAGTAGTTTAGCATGTGGATGTGAAATATTTTGAGGAAAGAAAGAAATTAAGTTGAAGATGCTAAGTGGGGAAGGTGCATCCTGGGGTGGATGATATGAACATTAATTCCTAGAATTATTTATCTCCCAAAGGCCACTGTTTAATATTTTAACGTCGGTTAGTTTTTAAAACTTTTGTCATTTTATTTTAAATGAATTTAATTATAATGCTTTTATATATAATTTTATGAGTTTAATAAAGTAGACTTGTAATAATAAAAGAAATCAATTTTATTAGAAGAAATATTAGGTAATATCAATTTGTGAATAAATAATTATAAATAATTTAGTTAACCTTTTTTATCATTCAAATATATTATTACCTTTTTTTCAAATGTGGTATGATTTTAACTTTTTTTTTTCAAGGTGATGTAATAAAATCATGTAAATTATTAGAACTATCGGAATTCATCTATCAATCTTGGGGTCAATCAAGGCGTAGGTGTTTATACATTTTATAGCGGAACTCACTTCAAATAAAAGACATAACTCAAATGAATTATTCATCTGGGTCTTCTCAGAAGTAATTTTAGAAGGCCCAGATGGAGTCTTAGTGGAAAAGTCTCTTAAGTTTTCCTTCAAACCAAATAACAATCAGGTTGAATATGAAGCTTTACTTGTAGAAATGATATTAATAAAGAAAATGGGTATACAAAAATTATCTCGCAAATGACTCTCAATTGACAAAATACCTTAGGTACGTGCAATACTTAGCCAATATTTTTGATTCATTTGAAGTAACACATTTGCCCAAGTAACAAAATACCTGGGCCGATTTACTCTCAAAATTAGCAAGTTCGACTAAAGGAGGAAGTAGGCCAGTAATATAGGAAACTCTAAACACCGAGAGTTTTCGTTGGAGCCAAAAATGAAGAAATTGTTGAAGCGCTTGCAGTAGAAGGAAGAAATAAGGACACGTGGATGTCACCTTATATGCGATACTCAACATAAGGTGTACTACCCCAAGATATGAAGGAGGCTAAGGAGATAAGGAAGAAATCAGAATGATATCTCATGATCGATGGCTACTTGTTTCAACATGGGTTTACTTATCCATTGCTCAAGTGTATCTCATAAGAAAAATCCAACAGGGTCATGACCGAATTACATAAGGGCACTACTGGGAGACATATCGAAGAACATGCACTATCACTTAAGTTGATAAGGGCTGGTTACTGTTGGCCTACTATGAAGGAGGATTGTCAAGAATACACTCAGAAATGCGACAAATGTCAAAAACATGGTGACTGGATTCATGCACCAACATAAGAGTTGCACTCTATTACTAGCCCATGTCTCTTTCACGCATGGGGAATAAACATTCTTGGTCTGTTTCACCTGGCCACAAGACAATTAAAATTTTTGATAGTGGCAATAGAGTACTTCACCAAGTGAATAGAGACAGAGCCCATGGCTGTCATTTCGGCATCAAAGGTTCAAAACTTTGTGTGGAAAAACAACATTTCTCGTTTCGGTGTACCACAAACATTGATTTCGGATAACGAGACCCAGTTCACGAGTAGGCAACTAAAGGACATGTGCCAAGAATTGAAAATCAGGTAGGTCTTCACATATGTTGAACACCCTCAACTAACGGACAGGTAGAACCATTAAACCGAGTCCTTCTTAGAGGAATTTAAAAGAGATTACATGTGGCTAAGGGTGGATAGCCGAAAGAAGTGCCAAGGGTATTACTAACCTACCATATGAGAAATGCCTTTTAGCTTACTTTACAAAACAAATGCATTGATGCCAGTGGAAACAGCTGAACCGACATTCCGAGTAATGCACTTTTCTCCAGCATCATTTAATGAAGCAGTTTGAGCTAACTTAGATATGATTGAAGATATTAGAGACTACGCAAAAATTAAAAGTGAGTCAGTAAAACGAAAAGTGAAAATAAAGCACAGAAGCAAAGTACTCCCAAGACAGTTCAAAGAGTCCGATTTAGTGATGCAGAGAGCACAAATGAACACAATTAACAACAAGTTCGCCCCAAAGTGGAGTAGACCTTACCAAATAAAGGAAATCGTTGGAAATGGAACTTACCATTGGAGACACAGGATGGAGGAACCATCCCTCGAACATGGAATGCGACAAGCTTGAAGTTTTATTTTAGTTGAGTAACATTTTTCTAGTCTTTACTTTATAGTTTTTAATTTTTCTAGTTCTTACATTTTTTGCTTCGTAGACTTGAAGTTTACGTGTTACTTCTATCATGAACATTTTAACACGGGGCCACACTTTTTTCCCTTGAGTTTTTTGTTGAATTTTTCTCTAGGGTTTTTAACGAGATCACACCCCCTAATAAATATCTGTGTTTTCTTTAAACTGACATATTATTTGTTAAGTCATTGAATGTGCAGAATCACAAAAACACAACCAAAGAGGTGTGTGTTAATAAATCTCAACAACACAACTTCTTTAGAAAAATACAATGTTATCGCTTGATCAGTATCCCAATGTTAAAGGTCAGCCCCAACTTCTTTAGAAAAATACAATGTTTTCACTCAACCTCATCGAGCTCATCTAGGGACCTTGCCCCTTGAGGATGAGGGGTTGTGGACCAGTACAAAGGGAAACTATCAAGAAGCGAAGGGCATTGCTCGGAAGCACAACTCTTTACAAAATTACTTCTAAATTTTTTATAGGAAGACTGAAAGAGGGTTAAAAGATTACGATCACCCACACTACTAAGAGAAATCCAAATTTTTCTATTATAAATTTTGCTTTTAGAAAAAAAGTAAAATAACATATTTGTGGTAGGAACCATGCCAAAATGGCTACACAAAACAGAAAACCCCTAATGAAAGTTTAACTATTGGGATGTAGATGAGTCAGAGAAACGTTTAGAAGAGTCAAAGCTTGTTTCTCAGAATTATCTAAAGGTAATTGAAGACTTATTTTGATAAAGTTAGTGATGCAGAAAAAAGGGGTTTTCAGCATTTGTCACATTGTCATTGCATACTGATTCATCTACGCTACAAGGAATAATAACAACATCGTGTTCATTGGTCTTACTAAATGCATGAGATTGACAGAGAACAATTATAGATTGAGTGATTGTAAAGGAAGAAGTTTCTTTAAGTAAATCAGTGGCAGCCCAAGGATATCTATTATGATAATCGACCATAATAATAAAGACAAAGAAGAACCCTAAGAAACTTTAAAAGGATGCTAACTATGACTGTAAATTGGGAAGCGTAGGGAAGAGAGTAAGCAAATAATGGAGAAGAACTAACAAGATGACAAACGTACCTTTTGAGGAAGAAGGAAGAAACTAAAACCCTTGAAATGTAGATGAGGAAATGAAACGGTAGGAAGAAATAACGTTTTTTGTTGAGAGAATGAAGCTTATAGCGGAAGCTTCAAAAATGCAATAAGAAGGCGACATCTGTCAAGAGATGTTGACTAACATCACATCTAAAGGACTTGAAGTGATGTAGGTAGTGCGGGAAATTTGAGTCAAAGCCTTTTGCATATTCATCTCAAGGCTGGAGGCTTGTGTCCCGCATGGGTCTAAATGTGTATTTAGGGCTAAATGAGATTTGCGGTGTGTGAAAAGTAATCCTCCCTCAATCTGAAAATTGGAAAAATACATGCCTATGTCAAAAGCAGCCCAATTTCGTAGCCCAATTCATAATAATAATAAAAACAAGATAGTTTTAAATAAGAAGTGCAAATAACTAACGCTCATCCCAACCACGTTTGAGTACGGACATTTCTATTAAATATTAAATCGGTAATATTTCAAATTCCTTAAAATCTAGTATCAGAATTCGATATTAGAAGAGTATAAATATAGGGATTTGCAAAGGGAGAAGATCATCTTCTATTTAAGCTAGCTAAGAGCGATCAAAGCCCTCAACGACTAGAACAAAAAAAAAATGTAATAATAAATTTATAAAATAATAATAAAAATAGGCTGATTATAAAAATAAAATACTAATAATATTAATGTTAAAAACTAAAAATAATAATTATAATAATAAAATTAAAAATTATAATAATAATAAAAATAAATTTATATAATAATAATATTAACAATAATAGTTAATTTTAAAATAATTTATAATATTATTATTTTATAAAAAAATTCATTAATCACACCCAACAAATTAATATTTTATTTTTAAATAATTTTAATCTTACAATTTTGTAAATTAAAAAAAAAATTAAAATATCTATCACACCTATCACATTACTCATAAACTTTTCAATCAAATCTCATCCATCTTTCTCTTAATTCAAATAGTTTAACTTTTCACGTACTTTCATCTCAAATCCATTCCTTTAAATCCACTAACTCAACCAAAACATAAGAAAAGTATGGAATTTTTTATAAAAAATAAACTATTAACTTAAAAATTCAGAAAAAATAATTAATAATTTTTTAGAAAAATATTAATTTTATAAAATGAAATTGACTTAAATTTTTTTATTTATAATTTTTGTAACTTAAACATTAAAATATTGAAGCTTCATATTATTCAATTCAATTTATCTCGTATCACTTTTATCTATGCTACCATGATTAAAGAGGTTGAAGAATAAATAAAAAAATATTAGTAAATATATTTAATAAGACTATACATCATCATAAAATAAATACTTTATTCATCTCATTGCTAGATCTACAAACTAACTTCGTTCAAACATTTTAAAATGTATGTTTTGTAAAATATCTGTGGTCTTTATTAAAGAAATACAATCGAACATTTTCTTATTTTATTTCCTATCTCTCAGCATGCCTAAAATTATCCTAATAAACGACTTTAGTATATGCTCTGGCTTATAACTTCTTAAGAAATAAAATAATATACACTGTAATGATTTTATTCTTGCAAATCGTATCCGTCTTTGTATATTAAATTACCCTTCATTAAATAATGTGTATGAATTAAATTGAGATGTAATTTTTTAATTTATTTTATTTTTAGTGATTTTCGTATCTTATACTCGATTTATAATTTTTATTAATCACGCAACTTTTTTAATGTTTTATTTTAACATGTACTTTTGATTCTTCTCAAATTCTTCATGCAGTTTAAATAATTTACAATACTTTTATTAAATGTTTATTGTTTCATACTCATGCAATACATCAAATATTTTTAAATAAATAGGTTGAGGGCAATAAATTTGCTAACAAGGGGTTCACCAAAAAAAGAAAAAAGCTTTATGAGTTCATTATTCACTACTTATGAAATACTATAGTTTGATGTATGATTATGGAAGTTTATAATTAATTTTTTCAACATCAACATGTCTTTTTGCCATTTATCATAGGTCCATAAATAATAGAGTTAAAAGATACCTCGAATATGCCAACTTCTGAGACTAGTCAGATACCACTACTTTAACTTGAAGGCTTCCAGCACCAGCAATCACTTATTAAATCATACTTAATATTTATTTTCATCTTAGCTTCAATTATATAGGGTCATTTTTGTGGTTATTTAAGTTTTATTTTTAAAATTAAGATTTTTTAATGTTTTTATTTAAAATTTTCAAAATTATCATGTTTATCTAAATGTTTAAGTATTATTTAAATATGTTGGTATTATCCAGACAAACTTCATCATAAAGATTCATGGTCATTTTTGTGGTTATTTAAGTTTTATTTTTAAAATTAAGATTTTTTAATGTTTTTATTTAAAATTTTCAAAATTATCATGTTTATCTAAATGTTTAAGTATTATTTAAATATGTTGGTATTATCCAGACAAACTTCATCTAAAGATTCACGGTCATTTTTGTGGTTATTAAAGTTTTATTTTTAAAATTAAGATTTTTTAATGTTTTTATTTAAAATTTTCAAAATTATCATGTTTATCTAAGTGTTTAAGTATTATTTAAATATGTTGGTATTATCCAGACAAACTTCATCATAAAGATTCACAAAGGAGAAAAATAAAAAGAAAAGCGAAATGAGTTTCTTTAAGAGTTAACATCACTTTATTTACAATTAAAAAAAGTGAAATTGTAGATAAGTCATATGGTGGAATTTCTATAAACTAAGTTTAACTTTTAAATGAAATAATTTTACTAACTTTTTTAAGAAGTTCGTTGAATAATAATGAATTTTAATGTGATCTAGTTTTAACATTATAAGTAACAAATGTAGTGTAAGTTTGGTAAATTTGAAAGATTTTATGAGGTGAGATCATGGTTTCAAGAAGAAAAGACATTTTCCTAAACTAAATTTTACAGTTTCGACAGTGAATTTTGAGAAAAAAAAATTAAATACAAAATATTTGATTAAATGATTTTCAGTAAAATGAGAATTTAAAGGAAGAATCAAGTTTGCCTAATCGTTTTAAACAGAAGAATTTAATTAGCTAAAAAAAGTGAAGAATCTATGTAATCTAACTAAAAGGAATCAAAAGCACAATTAAACTACTAGAGCACTATTTAGTTATAATGTGAAATTAGATTATTAATACAGCACATTTTTACAATAATTTTTGGCACCACTACTTTTTCTTTTTCTTTTTATTTATCTACATCATACCAATATTTAAATCAGTTTATTCATGTGTTATTCTCTTGGTGCACAATGGAAAAGTCAATTTCTTTTTCTTATATATTGAAATTACTTTTTTTTTTGTGGCAGTAAAAGGTTACGTGGTATATAATAAATATTTTTCCATGTAAGCAAATATACTTTATTAAACTAATATTCTTTTGTCTCTATGTATCCTTCTCCCTTTTATTTTTTCGGGTGAGTAGGGACACTTTCTTTGTCTTTATTAAATGTGAAAATTGATCTAATTATTTATTTCAATATGAATTCGTTCCTATTAACACCCAAAATAAATAAGATAAAGTTAGGTTAATTTAGTGTTTTAATATAATATATTAATATTAGCATTATATATAACTCAATAAAGTAAATAAATTTAATTATACTTAAATAAAAATATATTTTAATATTATATATATATATATAATGTCATGTTATAAAATATTATTTATTAGGTAAAACTATATGTTTAGCATACAATTGTTTTTTTTAATAAATTGTATTTAAAGAATGTAGTGCAATCAATTGGGTTGATACAGTTCAGAATATATCTTCAACTTATTCTAAAAAACATATTAAATTTAATTTTGAAACTTAAACTCATTCTCATTAATCGAGAGTTTGGTTTAACTTTGCTAGTTTGCATTATAAATTATACCTAATTGTAATTTTACATCTTACATTTTATAAAGTTTATAAATTTGGTCCCTAAACATTTATTGTTTGCAATTGTAGTTTGTTAATTTTTAATTATTTAAAATTTTCGTGTTGAATTTTTTAAGGTAATTTTAATTATTTTTAATTTTAATTTTTAAAATATATTGAATCACTATCAAATTACATTCACAAGTCTCTAGTTGCTAGACTCTCTTTATTCTTGTAAAAAGATTCTAAGTATCATGTGTTTCGTCAACACTACTGTCATATCCAAAGTAAAAGAAACATAAAAACTGAACTGAAAATTAAACAAAAATTATGAATAACCAAAAATTAAAAAACCAAAATGTCATAAAAAAAATTACACTAAAATTACATATAATTAAAAATTAAAAGTTTAAAATTGAAAAAAAAATTATAATATTAAAATTGCAAAAAATAAAAGATTAAATTTATGAATTTTTTAAACTATAAAGATTAAAATTACAATTGAACAACGGAGCATAATTCTAAAACACATGTGAATGGTATGTAATAGAAGAAAAAAGAGATAAAAAAAGTCGCTATTTTTCATATTAATTTTATTTGGATAAATCTAATTATCTTCATTGTATTTTGTTATATCAGAAAAAATTTATTTGCTAACAAATATATATTAAGCTTTCCTCTATTGATATAGTATTTATTTAACAAAAAAACTATTAATCAATATAAACATATCGCCACTTAATGTACTAACACATTATTCCATAGACATAAAAATTTGTCAATATTTTCAATAGGCATTATATTATTAGTAAACTGTCATAATTAAATAATATATGAACTTTTTTTACAGAAGAAATTTATGAAAAAAGTTTTATGCCGTGCCCCTCAAATAAATTTAATTTGTTTTAATTAGTTGTGAGCATATATTGTAAGTGAACGAAATTGATTTCCTACAATGTGTTGTACCACTTTTTTATTCTCTTATTTTCGTCACTTTTTTTTATAAGACTTAATCTTTTTCCTTATGGTAAGAAATATTATGTTATTTAGAGTATCAAATGAGTTCCACGAGCTAAAATTATTTGAACACCACTTTGAATATATCTTCAGTTTACTTATTCTTGTACTTTATAATCACCGTACGATAGAGAAGTTATAAGGATCTATTTGTAAAATGAAATGGCCCTTCTTTAATCAATTGGTGCAAGTGGTTTCGGAATCACATTCTCCAGCTTTTATGTTTTTTGCATCTTAATTTAGGCATCTCGTCATTATTAAACTACTTCTCCCAATATAAAATGTCTTGACTTTATTAACTGTGTTAATCTTTTATTTTGATCCATCCCCTAAAAGAAAAGTTTATACTATATCTAATGTAAATGCTTTACTATTAGAAGAAGTATCATAGTAACTTTACAACTCATAATATCTTATACTATTATCATTTTAATCTCTTATTAACACTATTTCTAAAAAGATAATTTACATTAATTATTTATGAGTATTTATATTGGTTTTAAATTTGATGTAGATGTCATCAATGTGATAAATTTAATAGTTTTTAAATGAGTTGTTGAACCCATACAAAATTGAGTAATATTACAATGATTATGAATAAAATCAAAAAAGCATATTTCGTGCAAATGAAATAAAAAACTTGTTCAAGAACATATTACAACGGTTCTTTAAGGCAACAAATATAATATGTATCTTACAAATAAAAAAGGACATGTAACATATTACATTAGTTGTTATTTGAGACAACTCTTGTATACCCTACAAATAAAAACTTGATGAATGATATATTATATTAGTTGTTTTAAAGAATGGATGTAATATATGTTACCTTTTTAATTTATAGGACTACAAATAAAAACTTGATGAATGATATATTATATTAGTTGTTTTAAAGAATGGATGTAATATATGTTACCTTTTTCATTTATAGGACTACAAATAAAAACTTGATGAATGATATATTATATTAGTTGTTTTAAAGAATGGATGTAATATATGTTACCTTTTTCATTTGTAGGGTATATATTACATGAGTTTTGGTCATAACTGATGTAATATATAATGTGTTTTTTTTAAGAATAACAAGATTTCTATACGTTGCCAAAATTATACTTAAACATCAAAATTTACTTAACTATATCAAGACCAAATCATATGTAAACTAACTATAGATTTTAATAAAAGCTAAATTAGCTAGATCACAAGAGTTTGTCTAAATAATACATTGTTATAAAGACAACAAATACTAATTTCCAATACGTAAAAAACATCTTTCTCATGCTTAATTTCTTCAATTACATTTCCTAATGATTTGTCATCTGAAGTTGTAATAGGTAATAAATATTAGTTTTTTTATACAAGCATATATCAAACCAAAATATGAGCTCTTTCATAATGCTTAAAACAATTTATTAAATGTTTTCAGGAATTACAATATTAACATCCAATGCATGATGTAGTATTTACACTCAAAGCTTCATTGTTGCCTATTCAACTAGTATAAGAAATTTAGAGTTAATTTATGAAAAAATAATAAAAATGATTACAATAGTTTCAATGTAAAACTAAATACCTTAGTATCAATCCAACATAAACTATATGAAGATGAAATGAATTTATCATCTAAGACAAGACATACATTAATGACATTCAAAAGAAAATTTGTAATTTATAATATATTACATGATCTAAAAAACACATATTATTTCATAGTTAAAACATACTTCTGCACAAGAGCTTTCAAGTATAGGCTTAACTTTCCATATAAAGAAAACAAAATCACACGATAGTATTGTTTGTGGAACAAGTAATTGTCAATTGCAAATGAGACCTAAAATATAGAATTTTATTAGTGATGTTGAATTAATTATGTGACAACTAAAGTGAATGAGTTTTACTTATGCATCAACAAAAGAGGTCTTCTAGGTGTTCTTTTGGGGTTTATGATTCTATAGTTGAATATAAGTCTGACATTCCAATGTTTTTGTTCCCAAACTTTTGTACACATTGTGACTCAAGAAAACCATAAATATTAGCATTCCCATGTTGACAATTAATTGATTTGTATGCCTATATTGTTAATATAAATATTAGTGACAATGGTTGATTTCACGAATTGTAAGTTGAATAAACAATATAGACAAAGTGTATTCACATTATCCAAAGTTGAATGACTGCAATGTTCAACACCTGATTACTTTGGATGATTTTAAAGACATCCTGTAGATAATGGTATATCACCATTATCAATGTCAAAGATATTGTATAATAATGAATGACACAAGATGTCTGAAATCATGTGAAACCTTGGTCAACTCTTGAATTGGATTAACATTTTGGTAAAGTTAGGGATTGCGGCCAGGTTTAAAATTAAATGCATTTGGAGCCTTATCTCCTCTTAGGGTCATGTAAAACATAACAACAATCGTATATATAGTGGTTTGTGTATCAATCTAAATGAGATAAATATATATACATAAATACAAAGTTTGTGCATCAATATAAATAAGACAAATATACCTGATTATATTTTAAAATTGTCTTAATTAGGTCAGTAGGCCATGTGATGAATGTTCTAAGTGTCTTTCGCACTAACTAAACCTCCATTGTGAACACTAGAACTAGAGTAGTGACATCTCTGATTTCTTCTACTCTAGTCAAATCATCATGCATGGTCACAATGTGCATGGTTGATCCTTCTGGATATACTCTTCCAATGGCCACTAGACGAGGAGGAATGTAACAGCCTTGAGAGGATTTGGACATAACATTAATAATAACATATGTGAATAGTAAAATTTATATAAAGGAACATTTACATGACATAATATTTGTTATACATTGATGTTCCGAATAAACGTTATAAAACCAAACTAAAAGTTGATTAATATAACTATATGTATTAGTTTACAAAAGGGAAATTAATACAAAGATCTTTACAAAAGCTAACTAAGCAACTCATAAGTTGCATGGAACTCAAAAGCTACTTCATACTTCCAGACTCTATAATTTACTTTTGAACATGTTCATCCGAAAAATATAAAACTATGTGAGATTAACTTAGTGACTAGTAACATAACATACAATAATTAAAGAAATCATATCTCACATATATCTATCATTAAACATTTCACAAGTTGGTATTTCAAAAGCAATTAAAGAAATCATATCTCAAATATATTTTATGTATCTGAATGTAACTCAATAAATAATAAAGTGTACTTATCTTTAAAATCTCTTTAACGTTTCTTTTCCGTCTTGTTGGCATAATATTGAGCTTAAACATTCTAAAAGGTGTCCCTCTCCTCTGTCCCATGAATTCCTGATATTTACACCCTCCTAGGGAATTCGAACCTATAGGGCTCGAATATCCTCTAAGAGCTTTTCAGAGATATATATATATGATTTCTCTTTAAGTTATACATTTTCTACCAACATACTTTACCATTTCTTTTCTGAGCAACTTGGATGTTGCAAAGAAAAAGGAGCGCAAATTAAAACTACATTAAATGTGACAATCATATATATTAAAGCCTATCAAATGCAAAGCGGACATGATATAGAAGCTGAAGCTGCTCAATGACGATAAATGACCTCTTAGAGACTACTTGCTTCCAGAGTTTACTTAAATGTTTTCATTTAGAAGAACAGGATAAGTGAGAGGAGATACCGTGTCCAATTACTGCTCACACTCCTCTAAGTCAAGAGAGTAGAGGTTGCACCATATCAAAATGTTGATTACATGATACAACAAGTCTCACATCTTCATAGAAGGATCCTCAAGCTCAAAGAAGAAACACTAAAAAAATAATAGGATCCTAAAGAACTTCATGAAAAACACAAAGAGTATGCTTCTAGCTACCTAAGAAAGATAATTTGTACATCGAAAGACATTACTCTCCTTAAAGAGTAAGATGATCTACACTATGAGAGAAAACCTAAATTTTGTATAACTCTTAATTAGTCAGATAAGATTATCATATGATCATCCAAGCCTACCATTATTGTATGTTAGCCAAGAATGGCTAAAGGGAAAATAATAATTGGTTAAGCTAGGAGTAGCTTGGTAAAGAATAAATTAAGTTAGGAGTGACTTAGGAAAGAATACTTAAGGGTTATCCAGGAGTGGCTATGATTCCAAAGAATACTTAGTTAAGTCAGAAGTGACTTAAGAAAGAATATTCCTTGATGGGGTCAACTAGAAGTGGTTGGAGTTGAGAACACTTAATGTTGAGCCAAGAGTGCTGGTGTTAAGAATACTCAAAGGGTTAGCCAGGAGTGACTATGAGCCCAAAAAATACTCAGTTAAAAACAGTGACTTGTGCCAAGAATATTCAAGGAAATAACCATGAGCGGCTAGATTCCTGATGGAAGAAGGTCTTAACGACATTAATTAAAGAATAAAGAGGACAAAGAGCCAGAGGGTGAATTAAGAGCTTTCTAGAAGATTAGGTCCATCTCAGGTCGTTTGGGCTTTTAATCGGGCCAAATGCAAAACTGAATAAATCACTTTGGAGAAAATAGAGTATCAAGAGGAAGTTCTCTAATTTGTATAAATTGTTTAGAATAGTTTAGAATAATTTGGGCCTTGTATTTGGACCAAGTAGAATAGATTTGGACTTTGTATTTTTGGCAATGTAGTGTAAGTGTTGGGAGAAGTTCTCTCTTTGTGCCACTTGTCATCACCTTGTGAGAGCCTTGGGGTGAAGGCTAGGTTTGAGAAGCTTGTCATAGAAGCTAGGGTTAGAAGCTTGTCATAGAAGCTAGGGTTAGCTAGCTTCCCATACAAGCTTCTTCCTCTCTTGCACTCTATAAATAGAGGTGCCATGCAATGTAATTTTGAAGCTTGATTGTATAACTAAATGCTAGCAGTTTTTCAGCTCATTTGTCAAGTTTCCTTTTGAGTCTTCTTCTCCAAGAAGCCTTTAAGAACACTTGAAGGTTGGTCCAACCTCCTCCAAGTTCACCTACATCCACTAGTTCATCCTTTGCCTTGAAGCTTCTAGCGTAGCTTCTTCCATCTCTTCCACCTCCATGGTTTTCTTCCATTTCCAATTGCTTCTGCCTACTTTGAGGAGTTCTACCTTTTGTTTTGAACGGTGGAAAAGCCTCTTTCTACACCACATCAAATGTAACTTGTGCAAGCAGCTTAAGTACCTAGGAGCTCCTATATCATTTGGTATCATGAACTTTTGTCTTCAAGAGATTAGTTCTTGATCCTTTCACTTTTTCTTTTAGCTTTTTTGTGTTGTATACCACTGTTTTTACATGTCTTGATTATTTTGTACCTATTAAATGTTGTGTTCTTGAGTTTAAACAGTTCAAATAACATTAATCTTCTTGAACCATCTAAGAATCTTGTGTCTAGGTGTTCTTGAATCTTCTTATTTTTAGGTATGTTTCAAGTTTATAATCTGTTCTTGTCATGTTCTAAGTCATGTGCTTCCAAATATGTCATAAACTCCATGTTTAGAAACTTGTTCACAAGGTGTTCATGAAAAGGCTTATACTATGTCTACTATGTGTTTGATGAAATGGATTGAGTAAATTGCACTTGTGTGAGACTTTGTGTGCTTTTCCTTTTATGTTTTTGGGTTCTTTAGCTTGTCATTGGATCATTAACAAGTTACGTAAGAGTTAGGTTTCCATTATGTTTTGATGTTATGTTTAAACTTGTTGGATTCCTATAGGTATCAATTTTCTGAAGCTGTTTTGTAAACTGCACTAGTTTGGAAAATTCACTGCAAACAGTATACGCATCATATTGAAGTGAAATTTTGTAAGACAAATTAAGATGTCTATAATGTACTGTTAAAAAGGTGCATTCCAAAACAAAATGTAGAAAAAATGATAAATGATCAAAAGCCAAATGCTAGTTGTTGACAATAGTCTGATGGAAGTGAAAATTGGCCCCTGTAATTGAATTACTGCAATTAATCCAGTTAATTGTTTAAGCTCAAAGTTTGTGTGATCATAGCTTAATAAGTTGGGAGTGTGTGGTTAAAATTTGGTGACTTAATTCGATGTGGTTTTAACGCAATAAATTTTGGAATTGGCGAAGCCTAGCGCATAACATAAGAACTGTTGCACTGGACCTAAAAACGCGCTCTGTTCAGGATTTATTTAGGAGGATTCGGTGCTCTGTTTGACCTTAAATTTTGTGTGGAAGTTCTATAATGTGTTGAGGGTTGGTGGTAAAATTTTCGTTTGCAAAGACGTTCTACTTTGGTCGCCATAAATCAATCACATACTGCTGTCAAAACTGAAAACTCTAGTTTTATTTTTTTCTGTTTTAAATCTACTCTAGAGCCATTCTTAGATATTCTTTTTCGTGTTCCTTGCCTCCGTTCTTGTGCTTTAATTTCTTTCTTGTCGCTTTCATTCAAATTCTTTGAGTTTGTCAATTAATAATCCATTTGAATTGTGCTTTTCCTAATTGTGCTTTATTGCTTTATATTTTTGTGAACTCTTGGTGAACTAGTACATTGATGAGGAAATTTGGGTTGAGTTGGGATCCAATGCATCAAGAGTTGATTTGAGAGCAATATTGGAGGAGAATTCACAAACGAAAAATGTGACTTTTGCTGCTGAATTTTTGAGTGACAAATTGATCTAAGTTGGAGTGATACACTTGTGAGGAAATACTACAAACACTTGGAGTGCATAGCATAGGAATTTAATTTTCCAGCAAATTTTCATTGTATTACTTTGGGTTGTAATTGCAAGAATACTCATTAGTGGCTTAACCAATAGCATTAGACGGTGAATGTGTCTCTATGGTCCTTGGTGCCAAAGAGCTTCACAATTAGGAGTTGCCTAGTTTAAAATTCTCAAGCTTTGCTTTTACTTTCCTTTACAATTCTATTTTACTTTGATAAAATCAACTTGACTAGTTATTCTTTTACTTTGTTGATATTGAGTCGCCTTCGTTTATGACTTAGTGAATTCATTGTAAGAAAGACTTGGGTGGTGCATTGGGTCAGACTCTGGCAAGGAAAGTCTTGATACTTAAGTTGTCCTAGTGACGTACCTCACTTTCCTAGGAGACCCCCTGGTGTGCAAAACTTCTTTGTCTTACCTTGAGAAACTACTTCACAAAACTTAAGATGTCTAAATATTCTCTTCACCACAGTGACAATGAGTCTAGTGAAAATGCTTCAGATTTGAGGAAAATTTTGAATAAAATTCGTTTAATGAAAATTAACACTGAAGTACAATTTGGCATTGTGGAGGAGGAATTAAAGAGTTTAAGGAAAAAGGATCACAAGTTAAAATCAAAACCAAATAGTTCAAGTACATCAAAAAGGATAAATTCTGAGGTGAGAGCATTAAGAGAAGAAGGGGTGTGTATTGATTCTTGTTATCAACCATTCCTTAGATATAATCAAAGAAGTCATTTTCATTATACAAAGCCTGAGATAAACCTCTGTACTTTTTATGGACATAAAAATGTTGAGGAATATATAGAATGAGAGATCAAGTTTGAGAAAAATTTTGACTACCATCGAGTGGATGAATTTAGAAAATTTTTCATGGTTGTGTTAATTTTTCAAGAATATGCCAAGTCTTGGTGGAAAGAAAGGGAAAATGATGTTACAAAATTAGAAATTTTGAATTAGAGTGAGTTAAAAGCGTGCATGAGAAGGAAATTTGTTCCATCTTTCTATGAGAAAAATAAAAAGAACAGAGAAAAAATGAAAGAGCTTGTCAAATAAGGAAGGACATTTTTAGAAGGAGAAAAAGTTTTTATAAGAGAAAAAGAGTTTAAAGAAAAATTGCAAGCACTTATTATACAAAAAGAAGAGAAAGCAAAGAAAGAGAAGAGAGAAAGAGAAGAGTAAAAGAAGAGAGAAATTGAAAAGAAAGAGAAATGTTTGTTTGGAGATAAGCCAGACATTGATATAAAACCCTCTTCTTTAGAACCATCTTGTGAAAAGTTGAGTGAACTTTTGTCTGGAGTTGAATCAAACACTAACTCCTTCTTCACAAAAAATCTTTGTGAGGAATTTCCTAAAGAAAAATATGTGTCTAGGATTCAGCTACACATTAACACTGAACCTTCACCTGGAGAAAAACCTTGTGATGAGTTGCTTATAATTAAACAACAAGATCAAAATATTAAGCAACTTCATAGGAAAGAAACAAAGAAAAGTACAAGCTAGGTTTGAGAAGCTTGTCATAGAAGTCTTAGAAGCTTGTCATAGAAGCTAGGGTTAGCTAGCTTCCCGTACAAGCTTCTTCCTCTCTTGCACTCTATAAATAGAGGTGCCATGCAATGTAATTTTGAAGCTTGATTTTATAATTAAATGTTGGCCATTTTTTAGGGCATTTGTCAAGTTTCCTTTTGAGTATTCTTCTCCAAGAAGGCTTGAAGAACACTTGGAGGTTGGCCAACCTCCTCTAAGATCACCTACATCTACTAGTTTATCCTTTGCCTTGAAGCTTCCACCGTAGATTCTTCCATCTCTTCCTCCTCCACGGTTTTCTTCCATTTCCAATTTCTATTTCCTACTTTGAGGAGTTCTACCTTTGTTTTGAACAATGCAAAAAGCATCTTCCTACACCACATCAAGTGTAGCTTGCGCAAGAAGCTTAAGCACTTAGGAGCTCCTCTATCAATTCCAAAGAATACTCAAGTGCAGTTTGCAACATTAGTCTGCCTAGTTGAACTTGATTTGTTGGCTAAGAACTGAATGTAGTTTGTGTGAATAGAAGAACCAATATAAATTGTTGCGTACGTGTTATTTTTTTTCTTATTTCCTCTACATTACATGTTATTATCATTTGAATTAACCCAAGAAGGATCAAAGTATTTTTAGATTAGGTTTATAAATCTACATATAGGGAGGTTGGTCAGATGCAAGAACTATGATCTAATCACTTATTAAAGTAAAAATGGAATAAGTCTTCAATTATGTTTGTCTAACCTTATCTATTATGAGATACTTAAGATACTTGTTTTATGGTTCACTAGATGAAACCTGTTACAACATGTTTATGAAAGTATATCCTTTTAAGTTCATCTCTTTCAACGAATCATCACAAGTCAGACTTCCATCAAATGTAGTATGTCAGACACATCAATCACAATATAATCATTAGTTAGATTCAATGTGAAAATATATCAAACAAATGATTTAGAGAAGTTAACAATGTGAGTCTAACATGATACATTAGATTTAAGAATTTTTTTGTCTAATTGTTTTACGAATTAAATCATTGTCTTACCACCATCAGTCAAATAATATTTGTGAAACTTTTAAGTTTAATCAAATCACAATTCAACACTCCCTTCTTTTAATTTTCATGTTTTCACACTTACACAAATATTTTGCCACATTCACTTTTTTTTTGTTAGATGGGATCGCTTAGATACCAAAATAGAAACCTTTGCTAGAGTTAAGACATCTAAATAACTAACAAATTAAGCATAATTAGGTTCTCAAGCTCTGCCAATCTGAGGGTCTATGTGAACTGCAACTCTAGCATTACTCAAGTGCTTAATAACTAGATGTCCTAATCATGTAGACTCTCTAGTATTCTTAGATAACTCTACCATGTGACGTATAAAAAATAAAAATATCTTTGAACATGATATTCAAATTAAATACAACCAAAGTTAGTATTAAGATGAAAAAAAAAGAACATAACTAATTTCTATTGTGTAAATGTTAAAATCTTTTCTCATATTTCTTCATTATGATTATTATATATAGCATGTACTTTAAAATCATCATGATCTTCCTTATTCAGAGGAGGTATTCATCTTGAGAATGAATGACTCTCTATAAGATCGAGTCTTGAGTCATCATGGTCATGAACATCATGTTCAATCCTTCTTTGAAGGACCACTGACCACCTCTCATTTGAAGGGTCATTCAAATATAAGACTTGTTTCACTTGGTATGACATGACGAAAGGTTTTTTCTTATAAGCCAACTTTTAAAGATCCACCAAATTAAATCCCAACTCATCAACATGCATTCCTGTGTTGTTATCAACCTATTTACACTTGAATACATACGTTCTAAATTTGATGTAATAAACGTCCTAAATTTATTCAATGGCCTCAAAGTAATTTATATAAGCAATCATAGTATTGTTATCTTTTCAACTAGTAAAGTGCATAAACTCTTCTTCAAGGGTCACACTATTATCTTGCATATTACTTTTGTCATCTTCCATCTTTTTTTAAAAAGAAAACATGTTAATATCATATCCTGTTCATGTTATGACATCAAAGTTAGGTCCCCATGATAACCATTTAATTTCTCAATATTACAATCTTCTTGACCGCTCTTGTCTTTAAACTATTTTAGAAAGGTCTTGTATATTAGTCAACAACTATTTTTCATTTGCATGAGGATTTATTAACTTCAAAATTGTTTTGTGTGCATCTATGTAAGGAAGAATATCAAATGTTTATCAATATATACAAATGTGCTTGGAGAACTTCATATTGATATTTTCAAACTACTCTTATACCCTTTGTGCCTTTACCTTCAAATGTTTAGAATACCTACAATCTTTGCTTTCAACATATATTGTGTAAAAAATCAATTGCTTCCTTAACAATTTACCTCTCAACAATAAATGCTTCTGGACGGTATAGATTATTCACATACCTTTTAATATCTTTATGAATTGCTTAACTGGGTACATGCATTGTAAAAACATAAGGCCACATATTTTAATTTCCCTTACTACATAAACTATTAATGGACCATGAGATCAAAACAAGAAGGAGGAAATGCATCTCAAGTTAATATAAGATAATGACAACTTCATTTTCTAAGTCATCCAATCTGGTAAGATCAATTAATTTCCTATGAATACCATTGAATAATATGTAAAGACAAGTGATGACCAGTCTAACGTTTTTAGGTAAGGTGCCACAAATAACCACATGGAGAAGTTATTGCATAAGAACATGACAATAATGAGATTTTAAGCTAACAAGTTTCAAATCTTCCATCAAGACTTTTAATATTTGAAGAGTATCCTTGTTTAACTTTGATTTCCCATAGACACCTACAAAGTATGACATGCTCGAGACAAATATTTTTGTTTACCATAAACTTGTGGTTGTAATTCCAAATGAAGACCCATCTCAACTAGATCTTTATGAGCATTTGTATCATCCTTTGTATTTTCTTTAATGTTTAGCAATGTTCCAATTATATTATCATAAACATTGTTTCCCACATGAATTACATTTATGCAATGTCTAACATCTAATTTGGACTAATATGAGAGTTCAGAGATCAATTTCTTCTTCCATTTTTTTTTTCATTATAAGTTTCTTTTGTGTTTCCACAAATGTTAGATTGACTTGGCACACTCAATCATGCACTTGCTCTCCAGTTAAGGGTGGTGGTGCAATTTTGTCTTCCTGACATCCATTGAGAACTTTTTTTTAACCTATGATATGGGTGATTATGTTTTAAAACTTTTTTATGACTAATGTATGATGTCTTCCTCCCGTGTTTTAGTCAATGCTAACTTGTATTTTCTTCACATATCGGACAAGCATAATGTCCCTTCACACTATAGTCACTCAAATTCTTATATGCTATAAAATCATTAATGGTGCAAAACTACAATGCCCTTAAATTGAAATTGTCCTTTCAATATGTATCAAACACGTAAGCTCCTTCATCCCACGACAATCTAAAATCTTTTATCAACTGAGTTAGATAAACATTAATGTCATTTCCAAGGCTTGGTCTTGATATCATTGTAGAAAACGTTATATATTTTCTTTTCATATACAACCTATAAGGTAAGTTATAAATAATCAACAAATTAGACCACAAACTATGCTTCTTACTTAAGTTACCATAATGATTCATTTCTTCAGTTGCAAGGCCAAGCTTTTAAATTCCTTGGATTAATCAAACTGTGGATATAAAGAATCAATTTTCTTCCATTGGGGTGAATCAACTGCATGCCCATAACAATCCATCATATTTTCTTTCGTTTACATGTCACATAAGGTTGTTTGCATCATTAACATAGTCAAACAAAAATTTAAATCACGGAATGATTGGAACATATAATACTTTTGTTGGATGACAATTTTTTTTGTTTATCATCATCACTATCATCATCCTTCAATTTAAATTGTGATACTCCACATATCTTGGAATTATATTCAATGTTCCAAACTCTCTTCTCAACAATATATAATAACTAGGACAAACATGTATTTTCCTATACTCCATACTCATCAAACACTAAATTTTTTTCACCTTATACTGATGGGTGGACAATATATTACCTTCTCAAAGCATTTCATTCAACAACTCTAGAAATTCAATGAAGTGCAATAAAGACGGTTTTTAAAGATTAATTCAAGAACTCAAAGAATTAGATCAATTTGAAATTTATTATGAATTACAGATTAAAGAGCTTTTTATCAAACAATACAAACTATGTTAAGTGTATGAAAACTGTCTTTAATCAATAATTGTGAAAGATTAATTTTTCTGGAAAAGCAAACTGATAAACAGTAAACCCAGTAAGTTGCGAAACTGCAGATTTCCAGAAAACTAGTATACTAATTATTGATCAAGTTCAGAACTGTTAAGAGTAGACTGTGTTTAAACAGATTATATGTTTTCAGAAGTTACTAAAAAGTTTTCAGAAAGTTGATGAAATTATTCAATTAGCAAGATTCAATTGATTTTGAAAATTCAAGAAACACAGTAAGATTTAACAAGAACAATCAAGAGAGAGCAAGAGAGATTCAAGACACAGCAAATTTATCCTGGTTCACCCTTCCACAAGGGCTACGTCCAGTCCCTTACTCCATAGTAAGGATTTTCACTACAAAAAGATCAAACTAGATTAGTTTACAGAAAAGTAACAACTTGCTCCCCGCAAGTAAACACTGCTCCGCGCAGCAAACAATCTGCTGAACCTACAACAGAACCTAGAACTATACAGACTCCACTGTATATTCCAGAAAACCTCTTGCTGATCCCCTCAGCAAGTTACAACCTATACAAAACCCACTATACAAACAAAATTACCAACCTAGGTAACTCACAACAGAATAAACTTCAATACAATGAAAGAATTATTACAAACTCAGCAAAATAAGCACTTCTATACAACAAATTACAACAGTAATGAAGAAAGGGTATAGAAGGCTTAGTCTGATGATCAGATCAGTGAGAAAACTATCTCAGTCAACTTCAAAGCACCAGTAGTAGTTCGAGAAAACAGTTCTTGATGAAAACGATTGATTGATCTTGTCACTAGACACAAAGGCGCTTTTTCTCTCTTGGAAAACACAATGTTCTTGCTCAGAAAAGTTTAGAATGATTTCCAATTATTTTTTCAAAAACCGCGCCAAATATTTATAGACAACTGTCTTAAAATTTCAATCGATTACTTTGGTAAACAGTCGATTGTTGTTCTTGAGTTAGTTAAAACAGTTAATCAAAATGTAATTTCTGATTTTAATGATTTCTCAAATCTTTTGTTAATTCAGAAAATACTTTATGGAGCTTATCCTTGATTAAGATTGCATACATCACCGATTTGAACTCAAACTTACCCCACAACACACAATCCTAGGTTCTAGACCAAATTCTTCATGAAATATTCATGCATTCCACATATGGTCACGTGGTCTTGAACTTCTTCACTTGGTTGGCTTCATCAAATCATCACGGCAACCCACTAGTGCTAACAATCTCCACCAATTTGATGAAGACAAACAATGGTGTGTTAAGTCGAAATGCATGCTTGTTCTTCTTTCAATCAGTCTACTGGCTTTCACAAAGCTCTCCCATAATTCGATATCCTTTTCATAATACTTCACAGAACATAGTGAAGAGGAACAGTAACACAAAGGATAACAACTTTCATTGATATTAAGCACGAGTACATATGATAAGCTTTGATTAGTACAATTTGTGCACCCAACAAATTAAACATAACAAACTAAAATTTGGACTGGGCTGGATAAACCAGCAAATCAGAGTAGTAGCAGTAACAAATAATCATGAAACAGCAAATAACAACAGCAGAAAATATAACAAACAGTAAGCAAATAGTAAAATGAAAATCAACCTAGACTCCTAGACCACAACACTTCCTACACTCCTAATTTCCCAATCTCAACACTCCTAATTCTCCCCCATTGACTTCATCAAATGGACGAGAAACCACCACTAGATATGCAATGTAAATACCCTATTCGTCTGGTGGAAAGAACAAAGTCCCCATCTTGGACTATATATCTTTAACTTGTGTTTCAATAAACTGGAAGTGCGTTTCACAGTACTGGTGATGACTATGGTTCTGGTCTTCCAATTGATTGAACTGTGTCATCATGAGTTGTTCGAGTCTGGAGAAGGAGTCTTGACTAGGAGCAGTAGGCGTTTCTGGTTCTGGTTCAACTTGATCAGAATTTTTGTCCTCATTTTCGTCATCCTCATCATCATCACTAGACTTCTCTTTTTCTTCTTCTTCATCATCAACTGATTCTTTATCAGCTTTGCAAATCCATCTCTTATTTTTCATCTTTTTCAGTGGTAATCTGGTTCAGCGCCTTGATTTCTTCAACAACTTCACTTTCCACATCTATTTCAAAATATTCAATAAACTGTGACAGCAGTATCACATATGGTATGCGATATTCTAGTTTCTTCCCTACTTTGAAAAAATGCTCATGAATCACATTCACCCAGTTGACCTTGATCTTATTCATGAGGCAATACATGAGTATAAGATCCTCCTCAGTCAATGTTGCATGATTGAAACCACAAGGGGTCAACACCCAGATCACGATATATGCCAGGATTCTCGGTGTAGCAGCAAGTCCTCCTACATTGAATGTCCTCGAGGCAGACTCTTTGTTCCTCAAGCATGATTTGTAGAACTGAACTTTGTTAAAGTTCCCCAGTTCTGATGTGTTTCCTCTGCTAACAGTAGCTCCATCATTTCTCATACCAGTGACACTACGCCAAACCTCCTCATTGATTGTTATGTCAATGCCCTTCACCTGTGAGTATAGGTTCTCCTTATCATACCACATGTTGGTCAAGAACACCTTAACCAAATCTGGGTAAGTGTTCCCAGTCAGCTTCAAGAACCTGTCCAACTTTTGAAACTTGAGCATGTCACGGACCTCATCAAGTTTCTCCTCCTTGAGCCACTCAAGACTTAGCACTTTGAGATTAATGATGATCTTCCTGCTGTACAGTTTGTAATACTATTCAATGCTCTCCTTGTTTCCAACAAACCACCTATCAAGGTAATCGGGTTTGTTGTTGTCATTGTCTAATCTAGCATGTTTAACCATAATAGCCCTTTTGGTTCTTTTTCATGGGTTGGAGGAAGAAGCCATTTCGGGTGGAAGAGTGGGTTGCAGGAAAACTGAACTTTGCACACAGAACGAATAGAGCAAAGGCAGTGAGGTAGTGTGCGAGTGAATGCATGCTCAGCCCTCTACTTAATGAAAAACAATTCTATAGAAAACAACACATTGATTGAAATTCAAAAACGGAAAACAGCTTTTGCAGTTTGTTGAGATTCAACAAGTAATCAATTTAGAGCAGGTTATACTTAGCTGCAGAAAATCTCAAAAATAGCTTTTTGACTAGTTGACTCTCCACTATTGTAGCGCCATGTGGCATCTCAAGTTGTCTCTCTCTTCACATGCTAAACATGAGTATTGAGTTGCTTTGTCTTATTCAACCCTTCAACTAGCTAGGTTCCACTGTGCTTGGTTCTGTTCGCATTCTTTCAATTACACAGCTTCACTTCAGTAGCATTGTAACTCTAACACAGTTTCACATGCATCCAGAATTAACATTTAATCAGATATCAATATCCAGTCAGTTTTAACATTGTTATTAATCAGATTTTAAAAACTGATCCAGAAACAGTGAATAGTCCTGTGAACCTGATACAGTAAATAAAAAATTGAACTAGAATAAAAAAAAATACAAATCCTTTATTATATTTCTTGTAATCAATGTTATTTTTGGAATAGGGATAAAAAAACTATGGAAAAATCTAAGCGACTCTTTATTAAATCCAAGCGATCTTTTCGTAGACGTTTGCCCCCGATTTAATCAGGGGACCGAATTGATTATAAAAACATGGGTTTAATTTGTCGATTTATTAGTGAACAAGGAAAAATATTATCTAGATGCATAAATAGATTGACCTTAAAACAACAATGATTAATTACAATTGCTATAAAACAAGCTCATATTTTATCTTCGTTACCTTTTCTTAATAACGAAAAACAATTTGAAAAAAGCGAGTCGACTGATAAAATGACTACATTAAGAAAAAAAAATAGAAATTAAAAATTCAAAATCGATTTTGAATTTGAATTGATCCAGTGATAAAAATTTGAACCTGATACAGTAATTACGAATTTTGAATTTGAACTGATCCAGTGATAAAAATTTGAACCTGATATAGTAATTATAAAACTAAAGACTGATATAGTAAGAGAAATCGAAACTGGTAAAGTAATCTGTAAGATTAAAACTGATCCAGTAAACTATTCAGAAATGAAATTAATACTGAAATTTGTTAAACTGTCTTGTAATAAGATCAGCCAATAATCCATTCAGCATAAACTGATTTATTTCACAAATTTGAAATCAATAATCCCAAGTTCATTTCGAAGAAAGTTAAATCTCTCTTTGTTAAGTGGTTTTGTAAAAAGATCAGCAAGCTGATTTTCAGTACTAACAAACTAAATTTCACAATCACCATTATTGACATGATCTCTAATGAAGTGATGGCGAATTTCAATATGTTTAGTCCTTGAATGTTGAACTGGATTCTTTGTAAGATTAATAGCACTGGTGTTGTCACATAATAATGGAATTTTAGACAAGTTAAGGCCGAAATCACTTAACTATTATTTAATTTTTGTGCACAACAGCTACCAGCTGCAATGTATTCAGCTTCAGTAGTGGATAGTGCAACACATGCTTGTTTCTTACTATGCCAAGATATTAGACTTGATCCTAACAGATGGCATGTTCCACTGGTGCTTTTCCTGTAAATTTTGCAACCTGTAAAATTAGAATCAGAATAGCCTACTAGATTCAGAGATACCTCACTTGGATACCATAACCCAACAGTTGTAGTTCCTTGCAAGTATTTCAGAATTCTCTTTGCTGCAGTGAAATGTGATTCCTTCAGATTGGATTGAAATATGGCACAGAGACAAACACTAAACATAATGTCTGTCCTGCTGGCAGTAAGATACAATAGTGAACCGATTAATCCTCTATACTTGGTTTGGTCCACACTAGTTCCTTTTTCATCCGTATCCAAGTAACAGTTGGTGGCCATAGGTGTTGAAATCTCTTTGCAGTTTTCCATGTCAAACTTCTTCAACAACTCTTTGCAATACTTGGTTTGACTAAGGAATGCCCCATGATTTAGTTGCTTGATCTGTAGTCCAAGAAAGTAGTTAAGTTCACCTATAATGGACATCTCAAATTCTCCCTGCATAGCTGCAACAAATTGCTCACACAGATTTTGATTAGTAGATCCAAATATAATATCATCAACATATACTTGAACCAAAATAATATCATTGAATGCTTTCTTAATAAACAATGTCTTATCTGTTTTGCCTCTCTCATATGCATGAGATAGCAAGAAGTTGCTCAACCTCTCATACCACTGTCTTGGGGCTTGCTTCAAACCATATAGAGCTTTCTTCAGTTTGAAGACATAATCTGGATGTTTATGATCTTCAAATCCAGGAGGTTGACAAACATAAACTTCTTCATCAATATACCCATTAAGGAAAGCACTTTTGACAGACATTTGGTGAAGCTTGAATCCATTCATGTAAGCATATGCTAAGAGCAGTCTAACAGCTTCAAGTCTTGCTACTGGTGCATAGGTTTCCCCACAATCAATTCCCTCTTCTTAATTGTAACCCTTTGCAACCAGTCTAGCTTTGTTTCTCACAATAACACCTTGTTCATCTAACTTGTTCTTGAACACCCACTTAGTGTCATTGACATTCATCTCACTGGTTCTTTGAACAAGTGTCCAGACCTCATTTCTAGCAAATTGATTCAGTTCTTCATGCATGGCAGTTATCCAATTGCTGTCTTCCAGTGCATCAGCTATAGTCTTTGGTTAAGTTTGTTGAAACTCCTTTATGCACCTAACCAATTACATTGTCTAAGGACAGATTTATGGGAACTCTCCACTCTCTTGGAAGTTCAGAATGAATTGTACCAGTACCAACTCCAGATTCAGTTGATTGAACTCCCTGATCTTGTAATTGAGTCTCTGGCAGTTTACTGGTATTATTTAATTTATTTTCCAGACCAGTATCAGCTTGTTGAATGTTTGGAAACTCATCATCTGCACCTGTCTTAGAATTTTCCTGCATATTATGGTTAGTTTCATCAAATGCAATATGCATGGATTCCTCTACTAACATGGTTCTTTTATTAAATGCCCTATATGCATAACCATGAAGTGAATAGCCAAAGAAAATACCCTCATTAGATTTTAAATCAAATTTGCCCAAGTTATCCTTACCATTATTCAAGATAAAACACTTACAACCAAACACCTTTAGATGAGACATATTGGGCTTTCTTCCTTTAAACAACTCATAGGGAGTTTTCTTCAATATTGGCCTGATGAGTACCCGATTCAGAACATAGCTTGTTGTCCTCACTACATCTGCCCAAAAATACTTTGGCAATTCAGTCTCATTCAACATTGTTCTAGCAAGCTCCTACAAAGACCGATTCTTCCTTTCTACAACTCTATTCTGCTGTGGAGTTCTTAGTGTTGAGAAGTTGTGTTAATACCCAGTTTACTGCATGTCAACACCCAATTTCGTCTGGGCAAATAAAATTATTCTAAAATATAAAACAATATAAAATAAAAATAAAAATATGTGTTATTATTTAAATAAAAAAAAGAGTTTTGGTTCCATTCTATTTTATGAATAAAGTTAAAATAAAATTCGTAAAAAAGAAAAAAAAAGTAAAGAAAATCAATCTATTAAAAATTTGTTAAAATAATAATAATAATTATAATAAAATTGTCATTAAAATGTTGTTATGTCACATCCTCTCTTTGCTTGCCTTTTCTGATGCCCATTAATGATACGAAAATTAATTGAAAATAAATTTAAAAAAATTTAGAAAGACTAGAAATTTGAATAGTTGATCTGATTATTATTCTGATTAATTGCAAATGATTTTCTGCTTAATAGTGATTAAATGCTAATGATTTTCAATTAAATGCTGATTGTCTAATAATTGATGCATTTTCTTTTTGAATTGTTATGCTCATCCTTTTTATTTTTATAGGCTCCATTTGGTTAATGTTCTAAAATAGTAATTAGATTTTGTTTATTTTTCGAAAAGTAAAAAAAATAATGATAATAAATATACATTTCAAAATAATAATAATATTAAAATAAAATAAAAAAGGTTTAAGTATCTATTTCTATTATTGTGTTATTTAGGTTGCTTTCAATAAATGTAAAAATAGAAAAAACAATAAAGAAAAAATGAATTAAAAAAAATAATAAAATGTTTCAGCCACATTACCTCCAATATTCCGCATTTATTTCCCATATTCATTTATTTTCGAATTTGAATTTGATTATATGTATGGGAGGTTATGATGTCATAACAACAATAATGGTATAATTCTGCCCATTTTTCAGTCTGTGTCCGTCCTTGGGATTTAACAGTCAGTTGGTGTCAAAAGTGGGGATAATTAGGAATTAATAGATTTTAATATGAATTAAAAGAGAATAATCAATTGGCAGTTCACAAATTATAATTAAGTGGGAATAATTAGGAATTAAGGGATTTAAAATTTGAATTAAGAGGGGGTTGACTAGAATTAGTATAAATATGCATAGTGAGCAAGTGGATACACACGCGAAAAAAACACGAGAAATACTAGAAAGGTTCCTGAATATTAGTTAGTAGATCGTTTGAATGTGAGAGTTCAGAGAAGAAGAAGGGAACGTGCTTTTGGAGGATCTTTAACTGGTACGTTCTATTTACTCTGTGTTACATACTTATCACATACATGTGGTTGTTCTGTTTGATGGTTATTATGATATCCTAAGGTTTATCCCTTGTCTCTTTGATTTAAAATAATAATAATAATAATAATAATAATAATAATAAATTATAAAACATTTTCCAATTTTCGAGGAACGAACGAAATGCTTTCTAAAATTTAATAAATTAATAGTTCTTGAAAAAATATCAAAAATATGAATTTTCAAAACAAAAAAGGAAAAAAGTTTCAAAACAGCCCTAAAATAATAAAGATAAAACATATTCAAAAATAATAAAATCGAGATAAATATAAAACCATGTCTTTTCAACATTTTTTTTACGAAAATAAGGTAATAGAAACACGTTTTTCGAAAATAAAATATAAAGCCAATTTAAAAATAAAATAAAAGAAAAAGTTTTTTTTAATATAAAAAACAGTTATTTTTTTTGAAAATAATGAATAAAAAATTAAAAAGGATATGTTTTTTTAAAGTATAAAAAAATTTCTTTAAGATAATAAAAATCAGTTCCTTTCTCAAATTAAAATAAAAATAATTTTTTTAATAAACATTTTTAAATATAAAAAAAAACAGTCTTGTCCCGAGTTTCCTTTAAATAAACAATTATCAAGAAAAAATAATAAAATAGAAAATAATTAAACAAAAATTATATAAAATAAATTGCCAAAAATAAAAGAAAATATTCATATGCTAAAAAATATTAAACGTCATCCAACAAATTTTTAAAATAGAACTACGTGTATCCTGATTTTCTAGCATGTATAGAGATATGTAGGACCAAGGTTAAACCTTGTCGGGTCCAAATAAGTAAAAAATATATATGTTTGTTTGTTTTATTTTTATTTGTTAGTCTTATCCGCCTAATTATTATTTATTGTTATGATTTTTATAAGTATGTTTTCTTGTTTGTTTTTTATATATATATATTTGTTTGTTTTGTCTTTAGTATCGTTATTATTGTTTTTATTTGTGAAAAAATGATATTTTTTTAAACCACACTTATTTTTATTTAAAGGTACCGTCTTAGGACGGGCGTTGTGGGGGTGCTAATACCTTCCCCACACGTAATCGACTCCCGAATCTTTGAATTTGGTTCGTAAACATTTTTATTTGGTTTTTCTATGGTTTTCCATAATAAACTATGGTGGCGACTCTAATATCTATTTAGATATTGTTTTTAAAATTAATTTTTGATCGCCTCGTCGTGATCCCGGTTGCGACACTGCAGAATCTGTCAAACTTTTCATTTTGAAATTCTCTGCCATTGTCAAATTTAATGGATGAAATACTGCAGTCCTTCTCATTCTGAACAACTTTGACAAATCTTTTAAAGACATGATAAGTCTCATCTTTGGTGGCAATGAAAAATGTCCAAGTGAAGCTGGAATAGTCATCAACAATAACAAGACTATACTAGTTCCCTCCTAGGCTCATAGTTCTAGAGGGATCGAATAAATCCATGTGCAACAGCTTCAATGGTTTAGAAGTAGAAATAACATTTAAGGGTTTGAAAGTGCTTTTTGTTTGTTTACCCTTTTGGCATGCTTCACACAGTTTATCTTTTCCAAACTTGAGCTTAGGAAGTCCAACTACAAGCTCTTTTGATGCAATTCTACTTAGGTGATGCATATAAATGTGAGCTAATCTTCGATGCCACAACTAAGATTTATCATTCCTAGTGAGTAGGCAGTTCATGCTAGATGTTATGCAAGAAACATTAAATATATAAACATTATTTATCCTTTTACCTACTAGGACAATTTCAGTCGATTTTGAATCTGTTATAAGGCAAAGATTTGGTTCAAAGGTGATCTTGTACCCCTTGTCACACAGTTGATTGATGCTCAGCAGGCTGTGCTTTAAACCTTCCACTAAGAGTACATCTTTGATGATCACGTTGTCAATTTCTCCAATGTCATCCACTCCAAGGATTCTACCACGATTGTTATCTCCATAGGTGACATCACCAGTCATATGTTTGGAACATCCATTATCTAGATACCACAGTAAGTTACTGGATGCCAAACAGACCTGCAAAACAGATTAGATTTGAGGTCTTGGTACCCAGTTAAACTTGGGTCCAACAGTGTTAGATGTGCTTTTGGACACCCACCTAACTAGTCCTTTTGGCACATCAAACTTCCTAATTTTACAGTTCTTTACAGAGTGGCCTTTTCTCATACAATAAAAACAAGTCAGTGGTGATGAAAACTATTGTGCATTTGTTTTAAAAAAGCTATTGTACCTCTTCTGTTTTCTTTGAAAACCAGTTTGATAACTAATGCCAGCTTTTACAAAAACACAGTTTTGAAAACCCAAAATGGCATTTAGGTTTGCAGTACCCATTGAAAGTCTAGAAGCAGTAGTAATTAAGTAATTCACTTTATTCTGCAGAGCTTCATATTTTTCACAGTTAACTGGCTGATTAGAGTCAAGACTACTGGAAGCTTTGTAAATAATTTCTAAATGATCAAAATCAATTTTCAGTTCTAAAATTTCATCTTCCAGTTGTTTGACTCTGCCTTATAACCAATTATTCAGACTTTTCAGTCTATTGTTAGATAAGGCCAGTCTATTTGCTTCTTCATGGGTTTCATGAAAAGCTTGAAGCAGTGAACTGTAATTTGTACTATTAAATGAAGTGTTGGAATCTTCACTACTAACCTCAGAATTCTTTCCAGCCATGAAACACAGATTTGCTTCAATGTCTTCTTGTGAGAAGCTGTTGGATGAAGATGCATTGTCTTCCCTTGCAATATATGCCTTTCTTCCTTTTCCAGCTTTGTAATTCTTCTTTTCAATGGTCTTTTCTTTGTTAGCCAGGTTTGGAAAGTCTGCTTTCATATGTCCCTGTTTACCACAACCAAAACAAGTTAACTTATTAGTATTTGAACCAGGTTTTCTATTATATCTTTTAGATTGTTGATTCTTTGTCCTGCTCTTCAGCTTGATGAATTTCTGGAATTTCTTTGTCAACAGACCGAGGTTCTCAGTATCACTATCTTCTTCTGAGTTGTCCTCACTGGTTTCAACTTCAGCAGCCTTTGATTTGAGTGCGAGCCTTCTAGTTTTCTTCTCAGCAGATTCCATCTCTTTCAACCTCGTCATTTCTAATTCATGTTCTCTCAACTTTCCAAAGAGTGTTGTTGTGGTGAGAGTTGTCAAATCTTTGCTCTCTGAAATTGTAGTAACCTTGGGCTGCCAACTTCTATCTAAGCATTTGAGGATCTTTATATTCAGCTCCTCCTTGTCAAACTGTTTTCCAAGCCCGATTAAGTGATTCACTATATGAGTGAATCTCTTCTGCACATCAGCAATTGACTCACCTTGCTGCATTCTGAATAATTCATATTCTTGAATCAGTGCATGCTTTCTATCTTGTTTGACGTCAATAGTGCCTTCATGAGTAACCTCAAGTGTATCCCACATCTCCTTTGCAGAACTGCATTATAAGACTCTAAAAAACTCATCCAGATTCAAAGTTGAAGTTATTATGTTCTTTGCTACACAATCATATTGAACACGTTTATTTTCAACATCAGTCAATTCATCAAATGGCTTTGCAACAGATATTCCATTCACAACAGAAACTCGAATGTAAGGTCCATTCACTATTGCATTCCATATACCTCGGTCAATAGATTCAATAAAAATCTTCATTCTCACTTTCCAAAATTGGTAATTAATCCCAGAAAACATGGGTGACCTGTGTATAGAGGCTCCCTCGGCAAAAAGCAACTTGTTCTCGGCCATGGATCGAAAAACTTGACTAGGATTCAAGTCCTAGCTCTGATGCAAATTGTAAAATATGTTTTGGCCAAGTTCAAGAGGGGGGTGAATTGAACACATGAAAACTTTTCGCAAACTGTTTGGAGAATGAATAATTTTTATTGAAAACTATTCAAGATGATATGTAAAGTGCAACCAACAAATGTTCAAAGCAATTTCCAGAATAAAAGTTATCACCCAAAATCAGTAAACTGAAGACAGATTGTAATTTTGGTAAAGAAATAGACTGTTAAGCAGATTTTGGAATAATACAAAGTGCAGTAAAGACAATTTTTAAAGATTAATTCAAGAACTCAAAGAATTAGATCAATTTGAAATTTATTATGAATTACATATTAAAGAAATTTTTATCAAACAATAGAAACTATGTTAAGTGTATGAAAACTGTCTTTAATAAATAATTGTGAAAGATTTATTTTTCTGAAAAAGCAAATTGATAAACAGTAAACCCAGTAAGTTACAAAACTGCAGATTTCCAGAAAACTAGTATACTGATTATTGATCAAGTTCAGAACTGTTAAGAGTAGACTGTGTTTAAACAGATTATATGTTTTCAGAAGTTACTAAAAGGTTTTCAGAAAGTTGATGAAATTATTCAATTAGCAAGATTCAGTTGATTCTGAAAATTCAAGAAACACAACAAGATTTAACAAGAACAGTCAGGAGAGAGCAAAAGAGATTTAAGACACAACAAATTTATCTTGGTTCACCCTTCCACAAGGGCTACATCTAGTCCCTTACTCCACAGTAAGGATTTTTACTACTGTCAACACCCAATTTCGTTCGGGCAAATAAAATTATTTTTACAAATAAAAAAAGAAAAAAATAAAAGAATAAAAAATAAGAAATTAAACTTTTTAACATGTGTTATTTAGTTTCTTTGCCATTTAAAATAAATAATAAAAAGAATTTTGACTTTATAAGTAAAGTTGGATTAAATAATAATAAAAATAAGATAAAATTAAATTTGTAAAAAAAATGATAAAATAACAAAGAAAAGGTGTTGGGTCTGTCTTAAAATAAATTGAATAGAAAAATTAAGTGAGCCCAATTGAACAGGGATGTTGATTTTTAAAAGATAGTTCTAATCTAGTTTGATAAAAATAAAAGTAAAAATGTTTTAATAAGAGGTTATTAGAAATAAAAAAAGTTACTATTTACACCACACTTATTTGTGCTTGCCACATAAGCCTTCACAGAACTACACTGCCCATTCAAGTCCCTATGTAACTTTAATACCCTTATAATTCTTTAATTAGTGCCTGACAAATTTTATTTCTTATTATTAAGAATCTGGATTAAGAATTGCAAATACATTTTTGTTTTGTTGGCTTTTCCCTCCTCACACTTATTACATTCTGGCATTTAATCACCTATTCCTCTTCTTCATACTATTCCTCATGCTTTTGACATTTAATCACCTATTCTTCTTCTTCATACTATTCCTCTTCTTCATACGGTTTTTTATACTTTATTCTAACTACTTTAATTAATAATCATAATTGAGAGTGTTATGGAAGGAGATGAAGGGATTAACAGAAAAAATTATAAAGAACTGATTTTATTTTCAAGGGAGGAGATACAGAAATTGAGAGATACAGAGAATACATAGAGATACCTAGAAGTTTAGAGAGAAAAAGATACTGAGGGGATGTGGTTCTGTGAAAAAAAAATCAATAATATAGTTAAGGATATACAACTCTGAAGGAGGAATTGAAAGAGAAAATCACAACAAAAGCGAAAAGAAGAGGCTAAGTGGGAAGTCTTCAACTGGTTCTTATTTTCCCCTTTTATTTTGTGATGGTTCTCCTCTTTGTCTTTAATTTTGTACCAATTCTGTCTGTATTTGTTGTGTTTTATTTTATCCTGTACAGTATGAATAGGTAATTAGTTTGTAATATTGTTAAATTAAATTTGAATGATTCCATAAACTATTATAACTGTGCTGTGTGAAGATTGTTGTTACTGGCATGATCATTAGAGTGTTGATATATATGGTAGTTGTTATTAGCAGTGATCCTGGGATTCTTTAATTGCTACATTTTTGCACAATTGATATTGTTCATCTGACTGCCGCTTCTAGCACGGTCTGGTAGTTCTCCAAAAAGGTAGCTCTCCAAAAAATAGTAACATTACTATCCCAGAAACAAGAAATAATCACAAATCCTCGAGCGATCGTCATCCAAAACCTTATAAATCCAAAACCAATTCTTAAATCCCAAGAACTATCAACTCAGTAGCCAGGTCCAGAAGCCAAAACATACTAAGAAATTGAAAACAGTCATCTGAAAATTTCCATCCAAAACCAAAGCGCCTAAGAATCAAATACCCAAAATATATAGAACCAATTCTTAGTGAGGCCAGAGTCAGGAAACGAGTTTACTTTCGAAATAATCCCAAAACAAAAAAAAAAACGTATCAGGTTAGCACATAAACCAAACAGAAAGCAATAGGAAGTCCAGAAAAGAACATAGAACCAAAACCCGAAACCATAGCTGCATCACCACAGCTCTTACCACCACCGAATGTGAACTGCTGCACTTGCACAATTTCTTTCTAGGCTTTGGAGATTGTGGAAATGATGTATGTGGAACCTCCTAGGGTCGATCCGTGCTTGTCAAAGGCAAAATTTATGCTGAAGGAAGGATACAAATGTGGATAGGGACTAGGCAAAAATGGTCAAGGACCTGTTCATCCACTGAAGTTGATTGAAAACAAAGGAAGGTATGGATTGGGGTATAAACCAACCTGCAAAGATAAAAAAAAGATGTTAGAGGAAAATAAAGAAAGAAACATAGCCAAGCTGAGAGGCTACAAGCTGAAAGAAAAAGGAATTACCTTGTGCGACATAAAGCAGACTTTTCAAAGTTCTGGATCAATTCTGACCAAGTAGCAATGACTGAAGAAATGCTAGAAGATGAAGAGTTGAGTCTTGTGAACCCTTGCCTTCCTAATGCACAAATTAATAATTGGGAGTTCAAAGATTTACCTATGGTGTATACAACTGAAGAGATGTAATCTTTTAGTGTTTTGGCTGTTTTCCTTTAAAATAAAGCCACTTTGGCTTAAAACCTTACGTTTTGAATTTCAGTAATAATATCAATTTGCATAATAAATTCATGTTTTCATATTTTCTTTTTCTGCATATTTATTTTTGTATATAATTGCAGATGCGATGATTTTGAAAATTCAAAAATTTTGTGTCCAAATTTTTCCCTCCCTATCGATGATACGGAAAATGCTAATGATGAAGACTGCGAGACCCCTCCAGAATTGTTGAGATTAGTGGAACAAGAAACAAAAGAAATAAGACCACATCAGGAGGAGATAAAGTAATTAATTTAGGAGAAGAAGGAGAAGAAGGAGAAGAGAAGCAAGTTAAGATTGACACCACTATGACAGAAGAAATGCAAAGGCAGTTGCATACTCTTGCGAGAATTCAGGGATGTTTTTGCCTAGTCTTATCAAGATATGTCTGATCTAAATCCTGATATAGTACAACATAAATTACCTCTGAAGCCTGAATGTCCTCCAATCAAGCAGAAATTAAGAAGAATGAAACCTGAAATGGCATTAAAAATGAAAAAAGAAGTTGAAAAGCAATTTAATGCGGGTTTTCTGACAGTTGCCAAATACCCCCAATGGGTGGCAAATGTTGTGCCTGTACCAAAGAAGGACGGAAAAGTACGAATGTGTGTAGATTATCGGGATTTGAATAGAGCCAGTCCGAAAGATGATTTTCCACTTCCGCATATTGACACCTTGGTAGACAACACTACTACCTCTTCATTGTATTCATTCATGGATGGATTCTCTGGGTATAATCAGATCAAGATGGCACCTGAAGATATGGAGAAAACTACCTTCATCACTTTATGGGGAACTTTTTGTTATAAAGTAATGTCCTTTGGGCTTAAAAATGCTGGAGCAACATATCAGAGGGCCATAGTTACTCTTTTCCATGACATGATGCATAAGAAGATCGAAGTGTATGTCGATGATATGATCGCCAAATCCAAATCTGAGGAAGAGCATCTCGTTAATTCAAGAAAGCTATTCGAAAGATTGAAGAAGTTCAAGCTTAGATTAAATCTGGCGAAATGTAATTTTGGCGTGAGATCTAGAAAGCTTCTAGGTTTCATTGTGAGTCAAAAGGAAATTGAAGTTGACCTAGACATGGTTCGTGTTATTCTAGAAATGTCACATCCTTGCACAGAAAAAGAGGTTCGGGGTTTCCTTGTGAGACTAAATTATATTGCCAGGTTTATTTCGCAATTAACTTCCACTTGTGAACCAATATTCAAGTTGTTGCGTAAGAATCAAACTGTAGAATGGAATGAGGACTCTCAAGAAGCTTTTGACAAAATTAAACAATATTTACAAGAACACCCTATATTACGTCCACTGGTTCCTAGGAGGCCTCTCATTCTGTATTTGACAATTTTAGATGGATCAATGGGATGTGTCTTGGGTCAGCATGATGAAACAAGAAGAAAAGAGCATGCTATCTACTATCTGAGCAAGAGATTCACCGATTGTGAACAAAGATATTCTGCATTGGAATGAACATGTTGTGCCTTAGCTTGGGCTGCTCACAGATTAAGACAATACATGTTGAGTCATACTACATGGTTAATATCCAAAATGGATCCAATCAAATATATCTTTGAAAAACCTGCTCTCATGGGAAGAATAGCTCAATGACAAATGCTGTTGTCAGAATATGATATACAGTATGTTACTCAGAAGGTTATCAAGGGAAGTGCTCTAGCAGATTACTTGGCTCACCAACCTGTTGAAGATTATCAGCCTATGCAACCTGAATTTCCAGATGAAGAAATTTTGTCTCTTTTTAAAGAGGATGATGATGATGATACATGGATTCTATTTTTTTATGTATCCTCTAACGCACTGGGGCATGGAATAGGGGCAGTACTTATCTTCCCTAAAAGACAATATATACCCATGACAGCTAGATTATGCTTTGATTGTACCAACAATATAGCTGAATATGAGGCATGTGTTATGGGGATTCGAGCTGCCATTGACTTTAAAGTAAAGAGTTTAAAGATATATGGTGATTCTGCTCTTGTCATCCATTAGATAAGAGAAGAATGGGAGACTCGTGATTATAAGTTAATCCCTTACCAGGCATATATCAAGGGGTTGTTGGAATATTTTGACACAGTGACATTTCAGCATATTTCAAGAGAAGAGAATCAATTGGCTGATGCTCTTGCTACTCTATCATCGATGTTTGAGATTAGTCAAGAGGGAGAGTTGCCTATGATCAAGATGAAGAGTCATGAACAACCTACTTATTATTCCTTCATGAAGAATCAGATGGCAAGCCATGGTACTTTGATATCAAGAGATACCTCAAAAACAAAGAATATCCAGAGGAATCCAATGAAAATGACAAAAGAATGTTGAGAAGATTAGCTGCCAAGTTTGTGTTAAATGGGGATGTGTTATACAAAAGGAATCATGATATGATGCTCCTCAGATGTCTAGATGCAAAAGAAGCAGAGTTGATTTTAAAGGAAGTCCACGAAGGAACCTTTGGAACTCATATGAATGGTCATTCAATGGCTAGAAAGATTTTGAGAGCAGGGTATTTCTGACTGACTATGGAAAATGATTGTTGCATCTATGTAAGAAAATGTCATAAGTGTCAAGCATATGCAGACAATATTAATGTCTCACCCACAACATTAAAGGTTCTATCTGCACCTTGGCCATTTTCCATGTGGGGCATAGATGTTATTGGAGCTATTGAGCCGAAGGCTTCAAATGGACACCGCTTCATCCTGGTGGCAATAGATTACTTCACCAAATGGGTGGAATCTGCTTCTTATGCCAATGTGACAAGAAAAGTATGCCAATGTGACAAGAAAAGTAGTGACCAAATTCATCAAAAATGAAATCATTTGTAGATATGGTTTACCTAGCAGAATCATTACTGATAATGCTACCAATTTAAATAACAAGATGATGTCTGAGCTATGTGAAGAGTTCAAGATTCAACATCATAATTCTACTCCCTATCATCCAAAAATGAATGGAGCAGTTGAAGCAGCAAATAAGAATATAAAGAAAATCATCCAAAAGATGGTAGTGACATATAAGGATTGGCACGAGATGATGCCTTTCGCTTTGCATGGGTATCGCACTTCAGTAAGAACCTCAACTATTGCAACACCATTCTCATCGGTATATGGAATGGAGCCGGTTCTCCCTTTTGAAGTAGAAATTCCTTGTTTAAGAGTACTTATGGAAGCCCAATTAGAGGAAGCAGAATGGGTTCAGGCTAGGCATGATCAACTTAATCTCATTGATGAAAAAAGTTTGGCATCAGTATGCCATGGGCAGTTATACCAAAGAAGAATGAAAAGGTCATTTGATAAAAAGGTTCGCCCAAGAGTTTCAAGAAGGTGAATTGGTGATGAAAAAGATCATATCAGTTCAAAAGGATAATAGAGGAAAATGGATGCCTAATTATGAAGGTCCTTGTGTGGTAAAAAGGACACTACCAGGAGGAACATTAATTCTCACAAGGATGGATGGGGAAGAGTTACCATTGCCAGTTAACTCTGATTTAGTCAAAAAGTTTTATGCTTTGTATGATTCCGTGATGACAGTAAATTTTTTTATATATATTTTGTGTAATTTTGTACTACTTCATTTTTTCATTTTGAAATTCAAAGTTTCATTTGACAAGTTTTTGTTGTTTCACATGTTATGGAAATTTTTCTTCAAAATAGAAAATGTGGTGAGTCATTTGTTCATAGATTATTGAATTCACAAGATTGTGAATAATAATAAAATAGGGATCACTCAAGCAAAATGCTTAACAAAAATAAACATTGATTTTTTGAAGGAAACACTTGCATGAATGATGCTTGCTACCTTTTTTGCCTTCCCAAGATTTCTAAAAATTCTAAAAAGCCTCAAAATTCCTATAATTCTCAAATAAAAGGATTTGCCTAAATTGTTGTGTTCTCTCATTTGGTTAGTTTCTGAATTTCTAAACCGAATTTTCTGAAGGGGCATTTGAAAAAACAAAAGTTTGTTAGATTGAAAACCCGAAAGGGCGATCTAAGCAAAAGATAGGACAATAAAAAAGAGATGATACGTGTAAGAAGTCATTAATTTTGTTCCATTGTTAAACTCTTTGAAAATCAAGCGATCATGATTCAAAATGATATATGACCATTTTTCTTCATCCCAAACACTTTTACACATCCTTTGCACCGCTTTGAGCCAAAAATAAATTTTTCTTTCAAAATACCCTAAGCAATGATCATTAACATGTCGGAACTTAGTCTAAGGCCCCAAGGATGAAATTCGTCAAAGAAAGAGCATGTCAAAAGCTCATAATTCATCAAAGAAGGAATATCAGAAATGAAAGTTGTACATCCAAAACTTAAAAAAAAAGAGAAAAGAAAAGAAAAGAAACAAAAAAGAGTGAAAAAAGAAAAAAAAATAGAAAAAATAGAAAAAGTGAAAAAAAAAAAAAAAAAAGAAAAAAAAAAGAAGCATGATGATGGAAAGCTCATAAAAAAAGACCTTGATTGTTTACAATAGTTGTTATTGGTATGATCATTAGAGTGTTGATATGGTAGTTGTTACTGGCTGATCCTGGGATTGTTTAATTGTTGCATTTTTCCACAATTGATATTGTTCATCTGACTGCTGCTTCTAGCACGGTCTGATAGCTCTCCAAAAAGGTAGCTCTCCAAAAAATAGGAACATTACTATCCCAGAAATAAGAAATAATCACAAATCCTCGAGCGATCGTCATCCAAAACCTTATAAATCCAAAACCAATTCTTAAATCCCAAGAACTATCAACTCAGTAGCCAGGTTCAGAAGCCAAAACATACTAGGAAATCGAAAACAGTCGTTCGAAAATTTCCATCCAAAACCAAAGCGCCTAAAAAAATAATATATAGTGGTGTGACAATAAAAAGTGAATAAAAAAAAAACTATAACTAGATAATATTATAACTATATGCTAAATTATACTGTTAAGAATATAAGAAAATTGTATATGCAATTTTCAAGATAATAACAAAATAAAATAAAATAAAAAGAAAAAATTAGTTTTATATTCTATTTTTCTTTTTTTTACTTAGCTTTCTAGATAATCATTTGTATTAGAAATTTAATAAAAAAAAATAAATATAAATATATATATATATATATATATATATATATATATATAAAATGTAAAAAAAAGAAGCTTTCTAATATAAAATATAAAATAATTAAGAAATAGAAAAAGGGGTTTTAGAATTAAAAAATATTTTCAAAAATAACAATAAAAAATATAAAATCCTTCAAAAAATTAAAAAAATATCTAAATTTTGAAAAAAATATAAAAAAAATAATCAAACATTTTCTAAAACATAAAAAAAAATTTCAAAAATAAAATAAAATAAAAAATTAATTAATTAATATAATCTCAAAATTGCAAAAAAATATATTAAACACATTCTTAAACTATTTTCAAATTAGAACTACGTCATCCCTGATTTTCCTTTGAAAATACGTAGGACCAAGGTCAATCCTTGTCGGGTTCAAAAAATTAAAAAATAAAATTTGTCTTTGTTATTATTTATTTATTTATTGTTAATTCTTTGTCTTCAATTTTTTGTAAATATATATTTATTTTTGTAATTTTTGTTTTGGAAAAAATAACATTTTGTAAAACCGCACTTATTTCTATTTATTTAATTAGAGGTACTGTCTTAGGACGGGTATTGTGGTGTGTTGACACCTCCCCCACACGTAAACGACTCCCGAATCTTGAATCTGGTTCGTAGGCATTTTTATTTTTGATTTTTTTTTATAGTTTTTCATTAAAAAGTTATAGTGGTGACTCCATTTTTCAATTTAAATATTTAAAAAAAATAAATTTAAGACGCCTGTCGTGATCCGTCAGTTGCGATAACTACAAAAAGATCAAACTAGATCAGTTTATAGGAAAGCAACAACTTGCTCCCCGCATGTAAACACTGCTCCCCACAACAAACAATCTACTAAACCTAGAGCAGAACCCAGAACTATACAGACTCTACTGTATATTCCAAAAAACCTCTTGCTAATCCCCTCAGCAAGTTACAACCTGTATAGAACCCACTGTACAAACAGAATTACCAACTGAGGTAACTCACAATAGAATAAACTTCAATACAGTGAAAAAATTATTACAAACTCAGCAAAATAAGCACTTACATACAACAGATTACAACAGCAATGAAGAAAGGGTATAGAAGGCTTAGTCTGATGATCATATTAGTGATAAAACTGTCTCAGTCAACTTCAAAGCTCTAGTAGTAGTTCGAGAAAACAGTTCTTGATGAAAACGATTGATTGATCTTGATCACTAGACACAAAGGCGCTTTTTCTCTCTTGGAAAACACAATGTTCGTGCTCAAAAAAGTTTAGAATGATTTCCAATTATTTTTTCAAAAAATGTGCCAAATATTTTTAGACAACTGTCTTAAAATTTCAATCGATTCTTTTGGTAAACAGTCGATTATTTTTCTCGAGTTAGTTAAAACAGTTAATCAAAATGTAATTTCTGATTTAATTGATTTCTCAAATCTTTTGTTAATTCAGAAAATACTTTATGGAGCTTATCCTTGATTAAGATTGCATGCATCACCGATTTGAACTCAAACTTATCCCACAACACACAATCCTAGGTTCTACACCAAATTCTTCATTCTTCATAAAATCTTCATGCATTCCACATATGATCAGATGGTCTTGAACTTCTTCACTTGGTTGGCTTCATCAAATCATCACAGCAACCCACTGGTGCTAAACCTCTTGAACATCATTCTTGTACACCTCAATGATTTAACTTGAATTCATCCATTACTACATACATGAGAACTTGGTCTATGCATGCATATCTATCTCTTTTTCCTTAAAAAAAAGGAATAGGGTGTGACACTATCCCATTCAAAAAGATTAATTTTTTATTGTTTCATCATACACAATTTTAATCAATATCAGTTATAATTTATAAAATTTTAGTAACATTTTGCATTGGTCTTCAGATAATATGAAATGAAAGTAGTAATGTTTAATCAATCACAATCAAATATGCACTAGAAGATCAATGCAAATTGCAATCAGCCAAAATTTCAAGAAATATATGTAATGTGATTAAAATATACATACTAATGAACTATAGAAAAGTATCTAATTCCTAGACAGAAATTTAGCCTTTGAATCTAAAAAGACCACAGGTAGGATAATTTTCATCATAAACTTAGCTATATAAAAGTGTAAGTCACAACCTTTTTTTCCTACATCACTATATCACCCAATTCTTGGTATGATGCGTCACATAAACTTAAAATGGATTATTCTAGCTTTGGAACTACCAAAACTGAACAACTAGCCAACTTCTTATTCAACTTCAAAAACTTTATTTACAATTTGACATTTTTAGAAATAATTGTTTAAATCTTCCTTGAACTCTGAATAATGTCCATAATGTTCTTCATAACTCTTAAAAATAAATACGTATAATCTATGAAGACAACAACAATGTTATTTAATAAAGATCTAAAGATTCTATTTATGAAGTTCATGAATGTGGCTGAAAAATTGGTCACTCCAAAAGGCATAAGAACATACTCAACATGCCCACAACTAGATCATAAGTGATCATTGTCGTTTCACGAGCAAATTAAAAGAGTTCCAGTGTTGATCGCCTAACATAATGCTAGACCGTTTAACTCCAAAGAGATGATAGTATAGATAGGGGAAAGTTAATCCCAAGTCGTCTCCCAACGAATCCAATAGTAAACTCAATCAATCAATATTCAAAATTTATCTGTAACAAAGGAAGTTGGTAATAACAGTAAATTAAAGAGGGAGGTTCGACATTGTTGAGCAGGAAATTAAAATAGATGATTTAGAAATAATAAAGAGAATATGTTTTCTTAAGATTATTATCCTTCAATTCTCCTCACAGAGTTGAACTTAATCAAACAAGCGTCAATCAATTTCAACAAAATCTTATTAGCAAAACATATCTCATCTCGTCTCCAAGTGTACACTCAATGAGATTATATTTTTTATCTCTTGACCAAGCGCACAAGAAATTGATTAAGACTAAGTGAATTAACCAAGAACTCTAATTAAAGGAAAAACCATTGAATTCTCAACAAGCATTCAAAAATAAAATACTTTTCCAATAAAAGATTTCAAAAAGACCAACAATATAGCACAACTGTTATAGAGAATGTAAAGAACAAGAATTTATTAAATAAAAACCTCAGAATTCATCGTGAAATCACAAGAGAATCAATCCAAAGGAGTTTAGCCTTCCATGAGGATGACTAAAATACAAAAGAAAATAAAAATAGAGTTTATGCTATGCAGCATTGTGTTTGTCCTTCATGTCTTCTCCAACATCTATTTATAATCTCTTTTCTTTTTCAAGAAATTAACTCAGATTTAATTCTCAGATATTGTCCTTGCAATTATATGATGTTTCCTTATATGTCACAAATTGATTTTGTAAACATCTTTCCAGTAAAGTTGTAGATTTTCCATCTCCCAATTTCTTTCAAATATTTTGTTTCCAAATCCTGTTCCAGATATCAGCTCATAATAATTGAATTTGCTACAAAAGACATTACTAAATATTTGAAGGAGATTTGCTCTAAATCAAGTAAGAATTGCATAGGATCATCTTTATAAAAAATCTGAATAATATCTTGACAGAAGATTTGATTAGATTTGGAGCCCATAGAATATCTGCAAATAATTATAAACAAGAAAAGTAAGAAAATATGCTTAAAATCCAAGTTTAACCAATAATCTCAATTAAGGTCCAGTTAATCTTGATTGAGTAAATCTTATTTAAAATAATGAATTTATTCTCAATTACAGTCTAAGAAAGGCAAGGTTCAATACTCTAAGTGTGAATAAAAATATACTCATCAAATACCCCCACACTTATTCTTTTGCACTCTGGGGCAAAACACTAGTGATCAACAGAAAGGAAAATAAACACAAAAGAAGATTTATAGCAAATCAACAATAGACTCAAGGAATGTACATGAGCTAGCAAAATACAACCTTCCGAAAATCAAGGAATCAAGAAAAGTGTGAATGGAAAACTCTATATCTCAATAAACAAGGTAATTTAAATTAAATGGATGAATCAACAATGATAAAATGTTTTCAAAATAACTCTCCAACTCTCAAGTGTTTAGGTTTGTATATACACTCAGCACTCATGCAAGCAAACACTACTATAATCTTAACAAAACTCTAATATCCACAATAATTGAATAACATGCACATAAAGATCAAGAGGACTTTTTAAGGGATGTAATGGGGCCAAGGTAAAGGTAGGTAAAATGAGAGGGAAAAAGATAGGGTTGAAACCATGGAAAAACAAAGGAGTAATGGGGAATAAATCTAAAAATAAATGTAAGTAGAGAACATCTTCAAATTACAATCAACTCCTCTTTTCATATTAGAACTTCATATTTTTTCTATTTCTTTTCATACAGTAGATGACTAACATGTATATTAGGCAATCTACAATTATTTCTTTTTTTTTTCTTCTCCTTTTTTTTTTCAAATAAGGAGATAAATTAATGAATTACCCACATTTATTCAAGAATCTATTCCCAAAATGATTCCAAAACTCCTCTATCTTCTATGATAGGGACATATATATATTTTTTAAGGTTTGTAATGAGGGTTAAAAACAAGAAAAGGCTACAAGCTCAAAGGGGTAAACAAACGATTTATCATAAGGGTAGGCTAATATGGCTAAGTGGCTTCTTTAAACAAAGAACGTCTCAATCATATCAATTTATGCATGTAAACATAGTTGTAGAACAGAAAATCAAGTTAAGTTCTAGAGTATAAGCAGACATGAATGAAAACACACTAGAAAGAACATTAGACAGACATTTAGACGGTCTATTAAAAAGGCTCAAAATCTCACTAGGGACAAAAGATTCAACCTAATAATTTTCAAAACCAACTTATTTAGCAATTTACAGAGAATTCAAATAACACCAATCAAGAATCCAATTTTTCCATAATTACAAAACTACCAACCACTAGACATTCCTTCAAATCTACTGAAAATATGCAGAAAATCTTTTTATTATGCAATGAAAAATAGAAGATTATTTATTTATTTATTTTTAAAGAAAAGATATTGAAAGTTCACTAAGTAAACTTCCAGGAGAGAGAGATAAGTCACAATTGGACTTTTTTAAGTACCAAGTCTTTCCTAGCTAGAGTCTTTCCTATATCACTTTCACAATTTTTCCTTAAACAATTTGAGAAACAAAATAAAGTGTAAAATGAAAACAAAATTGAAATTACAATAAGAAGGTAAAAGCAGTACAAGAAAGAAAAATAGTTCCTAAACTATAAATTTCCTCTCCCACACTTAAAGTAGACGTTGTCCTCAATGTAAAAACAATCAAATAAACATGTAATATAAAAAGTAGGAATAGAAAAACTCCCTCGTCAAGCTTGAGGGACAGGAAGAATTGTAGCTAATCTCCTCAACCATCTCCTCTACAGTAAAATCCAAGGTCCTTCGTATAAAGTGGTGCTAAAATGATATCACATGGACGATCTAAACAAGACATACAGAACCTTAGTGTAGACAATGAATTATAGAGAACAATTGTTGTCAAGAACTTTCGTTCAGCAAGGTGTACTATGTAGAGGCCAGGTGGACGAATGTAGTGAGGATGGAGAAGGTTCCATGAATGAATGGTTAGGTATGAATAGTACTTTTGGGTGAGTGGCTCGTACACTGTAGACAATCTAATGGGGTTATCTGGTAAGGGAATGTCTTAGGGTGGAAAAGGGTGTGCTAGTTGGTTGGTGATGACGGAAAAGTTATACTCAAGTGGAGGTGAAGTTGGTGCAAGTTGAGTAGGATGGCGGTGGAAGGGTTGACTATGAGGTTTAGTTGTGGCAGACGGTCTAAGTGTGGTAGGTAATGGACTAGGTATAGCCTCAGGACAGGGTGGTGGTTAGGCAGAAGGACGCCTACGAAAGCTTGGATATGTAAAATCAATGTCATCTTCTGCTAAGTTGTCATTATCCACATAAACAACTAACAATGGTTGCTTACAATTCTAATTCAAGTAACTCTACTGATATATCCATATCAGACCCCACATCACAATCTGCATAATCAATGGTTGGAAACTGATTCACATAAGCACATGTTCTACATACAGATAAATCGCAACATAAATCACAAGTGTAGTTAGTGCTAGAATCAATTAAAATAGGGATTAAGATTGGTTCCAACTCCTTCAGTGGTAGTTTTATAGATGATATTGATTCAGAAATTTCAGCAACCTACAAATCAACTGCGTTAGCTTTAAGAGTAGTTGTCATGGTTGCAGTTTTTAATTCTGATTCACTAGTCAAACCTGATGTATATTATCAGTGTCTACATCACAAGTTATACATTTGTCTATCTCTACACATATTTTGCAGATAGATGAACTAGTACATGAGTCACAAAAGAAAGTCTTATTAACGCTAGATAGTTCAGAAAAATCAAAATATTCAAATAAATCATCATTACCAAAAATAGTAAGTGTGTCAACAACTTTTGTAATCTACTTATGTGGAAAATGATATATACCAAGAAGAGAGTCTATGTTTGGGAGGAGGTTTGTACCTAGAGGTATGGAAGAATTAATCTCATCACACATATTAGAATCATAAGTACAACCTGTATCAAGTTCTGAAAATTTTGTTAACTCAAGATCTAAACTAGGATCATGAAGTGAATTTAAATCTTGCCCAACAAAAGTTTCAGTCATAGTGCAATCTCCCATGTCTTCAGAAGTTTTCTTTTGTTGTGAGACAATCTCTTCTAGTTTATCGATACAAACTTGCAAACATAATTGAGATCTTATTGAACTTTCACAATATTGCCTCATAAGTTCTACTAAAGATGGTTGACTTTGGTCAGAGTCATTACAATAAGGTTGTTGAACACATGGCTCATAAGGATGTGGTGGTTGTTGAAAATATGGGTCATAAGGCTGATATGGTTCATAAGGTTGCAGTGACTGTGGAAAATAGGGCTCATAATATTGTGGTAAGTGTTGAAAACATGGTTCATAAGACTGGGAATATGACTCATAAGACTCACATTGCATTCCATAATTATTTCATTATGAAGAATAACATGAAAGTTGGTTAATCATATAGGTTGAATCCATATTTACAACAAATCAGAAGATTTAAAGAAATTAGACGTTTTTGCATAGGAAAAGTATATGCTTTAAAAAAAATTCTCTCTATCTTATTTTTTTTTTAAAGAAAAGATGTTGAAAGTTTTCCAAGTAAACTCCCAGGAAAGAGAGGCGAGTCATAAGTGAACATTCTTAAGTACCAAGTTTTTCCTAGGCAGAGTCTTTCCCAGCTCACTTTCACAAATTTTCCTTAAAGTAAATAATTTTTTTCTGACAAAATTTAAATTTAAATTGACATTAAGATAACAAAAAGATCACTTTCACAAATTTTCCTTAAAGCAAATAGTTATTTTTTTGACAAAATTAAAATTTAAATTGACATTAAGATAACAAAAAGAATGAAGATAAAATTGAAATTAAAATTATTCAAAACAAATAGAAGAAATAGAAATTAAAAATAATAAAAGAAAGTTAGAATCAAAATAGAAACAACAAAATTAAAAATAAAGATAAAAACAATAATTAAAGATAGAAATAAAATATGCAAATCAAAATAAAATCAATTAAGATATAAAACCATAAAATAAACAAATTGAATATAACTTAACAAAAAAAAAGTTAAAAATGCTAAAAAAAATTAAGCAAATGAAAACAATAAATTGAAAAATGTAGATAAATAAGGAACCTGAAAAGCAAACTCAAATTCGATTCCCCGACAACGATGCCAAATTTGATCGATGACATTTCATGAGCAAATTAAAAGAGTTCTAGTGTTGATCGCCTAACGTAAGGCTAGATCGTTTAACACTAAAGAGATGATAGTATAGATAGGGGAAAGTTAAGCCCAACGAATCCAATAGTAAATTTAGACAATCAATATTCAAAATTTATCTGCAGCAAAGGAAGTTAGTAATTACACTGAATTAAAGAGGGAGGCTTGAGATTGTTGAGTAAGAAATTAAAATAGATGATTTAAGAATAATAAAGAGAATAGGTTGACTTTCAAGTTCTTTCACAACAAATTCTTCCTTGATTTTGTTAAGATTATTATCCTCATAGAGTTGAACATAATCAAACAAGCGTCAATCAAATTCAACAAAATCTTATTAGCAAAACAAGCATCTACTAATATATTCAATATCTCATCTCGTCTCCAAGTGTATACTCAATGAGATGTATATTTTTTATCTCTTGATTAAGCGTACAAAAAATTCATTAAGACTAAGCGAATTAACTAAGAACTCTAATTAAAGGAAAAAATTGAATTCTCAACAAGCGTTCAAAAACAAAATACTTTTCCATAAATAGATTTCAAAAAGACCAACAATATAGCACAATTGTTATAGAGAATGTAAAGAACAAAACTTTATTAAATAGAAATCTCATAATTCATGATGAAATCACAAGAGAATCAATCCAAAAGAGTTTAGCCTTCCATGAGCATGACTAAAATACAAAAGAACATAAAACTAGAGTTTATGCTATGCAGCGGTGTGTCTGACCTTCATGTCTTCTCCAACATCTATTTATAATCTTTTTTTTTAAGAAATTAACTCAGATTTAATTCTCATATATTGTCCTTGCAATTATATGATGTTTCCTAATGTATCACAGATTGATTTTGTAAACATCTTCTTTCCATTAAAGTTGTAGATTTTCCATCTCCTAATTTCTTTCAAATATTTTGTTTCCAAATCTTGTTCCAGATAGCAGCTCATAATAATTGAATTTGCTGTAGAAGACATTACATAATATTTGAAGGAGATTTGCTCTAAATCAAATAAGAATTGCAGAGGATCATCTTTATAGAAAATCTGAATAATATCTTGGCAAAAGATTTGATTAGATTTTGAGCCCATAGAATATCTGCAAATAATTATAAACAAGAAAAGTATGAGAATATGCTTAAAATCCAAGTTTAACCAATAATCTCAATTAAGGTCCAGTTAATCCTGATTGAGTAAATCTTATTTAAAACAATGAATTTATTCTCAATTATGGTCTAAGAAAGACAAGGTTAAATACTCTAAGTGTGAATAAAAATATACTCATCAATAAGTTCCCGTTTTGTATATCTTCATCTTTCACCAAAACATTATGATACTGGAATCTTAATTTTATATTGTAGAACAAAATTATTTTGTGCACTCAATCTAACAAATCATCACTATTATATAAGAGATATTTGTCCTTCATACTCAACTTATTCAGTTGTCTATAATTTATACATAACCTAGAGGAACCGCCATTTTTCTTTGTCAAGAACATACGAGCTCTCCATAAAGATACACTGGAATATATGAACTTCCTTTTTTTCAGAAATTCTTCAATTTTTTTTTGTCAACTACTTAAATTTGTTGTAGCCATTCCATAATGAGTGATAGGTATAGACTTGCATCCAAAATCAAACCTATGGAAAACTCTGTTTCTCTTCTTAGAAATAACCTCGGAATTTTTTCAAGGAATACATTCATGAATACTTACACCACCGATACCTTAAACTTCACATTTTCTCTCCAAACTCGTTGTGTGGATACCAACTTCACCTAATCTTGATAAGAAGAAACCATCTTCTTTAACCACTAATATATAAGAATGTGATTGGTAGATTATCAATCCATCTCTGCTGGGAGAATCCAAGAGGGAAAACCAAGGAGATCTCATAAGAATGAGACAAGAGTCAACCCATATAAGGGAATGACACCACCTCCAACCAAAAACCTTAAGGCATTAGGTTTGTGGGTCTTCTTTCTTATATATTGGTCAACTTTCTCATTCCTACCCAATGTCGGACTTAGACTCACACTTGAATACCTAACAATCTTCCCTTCAAGTGAGAGTCTCTCCTCCACATTGATACACTCCCCCTCGAGCGGGTAAGCAAACAACCCCTTACTTGTACCGCCGTTCACACACTTATACGGGACAAGCTTGCCTGAAACCTCCGTCAAGAAGACTTTCGATACAAGGTCACCCAAGCCGTAAACCATCAGCTCTGATACCACTTGCTAGGAGAATCCGAGGGGGGAAGCCGGGGAAATCTCACAAGAATGAGACAAGAGTCAACCCATATAAGAGAATGACACCACCTCCAACCCAAAACCTTAAGGCATTAGGTTTGTGGGTCTTCTTTCTTATATATTGCTCAACTTTTTCATTCCTACCCAATGTGGGACTTAGACTCACACTTGAATACCTAAGAATCTCTATGATAAAAACTATATCTTTCCAAGGTAAACATACCTAATTTACTTGGAATTGACATCCATTCACAATAATTAAACAACCTACATGAATTAAGAATGTTATCCCCAAAACAAGTGTTGATGTAAAAACTGTTATTTAGAAAAGAAACTTTCTGATTAACAATTTCAAAGTCTGCGTGCAAACACTTAATACAAAGGAGTGTGTCTCACTAGAATCAAACTTGTTTTCAACATCTAGCAACATACAATATAGAAATAATCATTCAAAATACACCTTTAAAATGTATTCTAAAATATAATTGAGATAGAAAATTATCTTTTCAATTTTGAGTGTGCACCCTCACTACTTTATAATTTTTTTTTATTTCTTATTACTTTTATTTTCATTCAAAAATAACCATCCAACTAAATACTTTATCTAATCCATACATATGAAAAACCCATCCTTTCAAGTCTAACTTAGGTAAAGAACTGTGTTGATATCAAAATGTAACACCTTTACAAAAAGCTATAATATATTATTTATCCAACAAAGAGCTCATAAAACTTTCAATAATTCAAAATAAATTTTAAACAAAATATATACATTCTTCCAAAACATATATGATCTAATAAACTAATCCCTTCCAAGTACAACTCATAAACCTGCACATGCATATACACATGTACACTTTACAATCATAGTTTGTTACCACATTACAAGCTATTTGGAATACAAGATATTGATAATATAAAACAACTTTATTTAAATTTTCCATAACAACAAGATCATAAACATCTTGTCCTATTATTCATTTATCAAATACATTCATCAAACATGTGATCATATATAAATATAGACCACACATGGATCTATATAACAAAGAATATTCACCAAGAAAAAATATCTATTGCGTTTTCTGGAAGACAGTATCAAATAAATTTTATTAGAGACTAACACCTTTACCATTCTCAATCAATTGAACATCATTCAAACTTAATAGTATACCTGTTTTACAAGTTATAACATCCATATAACATTTCTAATTTAAAATATTTTCTCTAACTCTAAATGGTTAGTTATGAATAAAGACTAAGCCAATAACAATATGTCATATGCATTTCAACATAATATCTTACGTTTTAAAAATCATAGATTAAATTAATTATAACATAGTTTCTAACATCTTCAAAGTTGTGACTTACAACTATTCCAACTTGAAATTTTCTAAATCTAATCTTACTCAACATAGCCACTATAAACTCATAAACCAAACAATTTTAAAATTTTACAACCCATCTTAAAGCTTTCAAATCAATACAATGTAATCAGCTAAAATGATTTCAACCAAAACAAGTCAAACTTCCATCTATACCTACTTTACATGACATTACATGGATACACAGTTGTATCTCTAATTGATCAGTAAAGAACTCAAATCTAAACTAAAAGTAAACACAGTACATCAAACATGCCTCTCCAGTTTCTTAACTCAATTAATTAGTGATCCAAACTTCAATATCAAAGCAAACACCTTTTATTTTTAACAACTATCGATATAATATATTCTGACATTGTAAACTCCTACCAAAAATGTTAACTCAACTAAAATGAAGTAAGCTTAATCAACTCTCCCTTACGTCAAATTATAGCTACTTCAAAGAAAGGTCTAATAAGTCCTGGTTTAACACAAGAAGCTCAAAGCTATAACATACCATAAGCTACAAAGATTTATCTTTGCTCATAATTTCACATGCAAACATACATTCCTAGGCATGCAAACCACCTAACATACAACCAATCGAAGAAAAAGCGGAAAAAAAAAAAAAA
>Ga0209489_101099_pt1 | contig 55081 bp, 29 predicted proteins | sample SiratrowhiteBW_FD_187527 | JGI IMG/M metagenome (GOLD analysis project Ga0209489, IMG submission 187527) | Root nodule microbial communities of legume samples collected from California, USA - Siratro white BW (SPAdes) (version 2) | ecosystem: Host-associated > Plants > Roots > Nodule | place... | reverse complement strand
TTAGTTTTTTTTTTTTTTTAAAGTAAAAAAAAAAAAAAAAACTAAAATTATTTTAAATACGATTTTTAAAATAATTAATTAAACTTAATGTTTTTAATCTCTAAATTTTAAAACGGATATAGTTTCGGTATTTTAAATTTATTTTAGTGTTTCATTTAAAAAATGCGTTTTTAGTTCTTAATATTAAATTTACGATTTTTTTAAAAATCTATTTGAGGTAATTAAAGTAATATTTTAAATTAGAAAAGCTAATCGGGATTTATATTAAATACATTATTAAACCAAATAATTATTATAAAATGTCGTCAATTTTATCATAGGTGCCAATCTTTTGCCGCATCTAACAAATTGTGATTATTATTATTTTTTCTATACTGTAAAAATAATCCTGTTCGACAATAAAACTATTATAAATACTAAACTCCATCAATAAAAATCACATCCAATTTAAACCAATAAAATTATATTTAGTAACTCCTCAAATAAAATACATAGAATTAAATAAGTTTTTGTTACATTTGAAATGATCTCATATCAAAATTTGAATCTGTAAAATTTTTAGGCTTTTTTTTATATACCTAATGTTCAATAAGCATGTAACTTTATCAAATCTTAAACTAAAGCATAACATGTAATAATCCTACCAAAATATTTAAACACTATCAAAATCACCATCTTATCATAGTTATTTTAAAAATACAATAATAAAAAAATCAAATTGACATATTCATTAAACACTGAATATAAAACATATTTACATTTTTTAGATATTTCAAATTTCAACATGGAAACACTTATTTAACCTACTTACAAGTGTCTAACTCAAATGATTCCAAACTTTTGTTTTATTGAAACATGAGTTATGCTTAAAATATTGATCTCTATAGTATGAAAGAAAGGAAAAAGCATGCACACAGAATTTATGGTGATGGAGATGATGAGTGACAACCAGCAAGAGAATCTCACTTTTTTTATCTCCATCACCCGGCGCAACAAACGGATACCCCATGTGCTTTCTCTCTATTTATACCTCACTCTTCACACCCTTTTCTCCCATCTTTTCTTCTTCTTTAACTTAATTTTTTTTTCAATATCATTAACATGGGAAACTGTTTGAGGAACAGCAAGGTATCAGCAGCACAGGATCATCACAACAATGATACCTTCTCTCATGAGATGGTAAAGGCACTTCCAATGTTGTCCAAGTTGGAAGCTGAGCAAAGCATGAAGAAGAAGAAGGTGAGGTTCATGGTGCAAAATGGTGGTGAGGGGGAAAGAGGGTGTGATGGTGAGTATTGTAGAAGTGGGGGTGTGAGGATTAGGGTTGTGATGAGTCAGGAAGAGTTGAAGAGGATGTTGAGGTGCAAGGATGAAGGTGAATATCAGAGTTCAATGGAGCAGTTGTTGTTGCATGCTGTGAAGTTGAGAGGAGGAAGGGTTTCATGTGATGATGAGGGAATCAATTCTTCTTGGAAGCCATCTTTAGACAGTATTCCAGAGGATTGCTTCATGAATTCAAAGTAGGGTTTTTGTTAGAAATCTCAGCAACAATCTGTAAACAATGACACTTTTTTTCTGTTATTTGATGTGTTGAACATCCATGATGTGTAGTTTCAATGTTACTTGAGAATAGAAATTTAGTTTATAAGCTTGTGCATTTTGATGGCTTTAATCATGAAAGAAGAGAAAATTTTGTTGGGATGGGGATATTAAGAAATATGAACTATTATACTCTAAAATTTTCTATTTTTAAGAAAAAGTTTGTTTTTTTTATCAAACACATTTTTAACTGCTATAATTTTTTTCTTGAAAATAAATAATTCAGTCTTACATAACGGTTTATCATATCAAGTTCATATAATAATATTCTGGTCATATCACAAGTAAACTTGGGATTTTTATGATATATATTTTTTTTTCATATTAAGTTTAAATGTAGAGTTTCCTTGACTTAATATTCACGAGTAGCTGATAATTTAGTGATAATTAACCAAAAGTACTCACCAATATCTATTTAAATAAATTTTGGATTCTAAAAAACTATGAACATATTCATATATTATTTTATATAGGTTCGTATTTAAAGCAAGGAAAATTAGGTCTTCCTTTAGGTTCACTAACAGAAAAGTTATATTAATATATAGATATTCATCGAGTGATAAATTAAATGAGAATAATAAAAAAATTAACATTATCATTTGAGATTTCCTGTTAATAAGAAAGTTTTTAAAGAGGTTATTTTTTATAATTTTTTAATTGCAATATTCAATAACAACCTAGATTATTTTTTAAAATTGGTAAAAATGCCAACCCACAGTGTTTTTGCTAGTAATTTTTTTTACAAGATCTTAATGGAAAGAAAAGTTCTTTTATGATAAGCTATTTAAAAGATGTTATAGCTAATTACTTTCTCATTAAAATTGTAACTAATAGTTTAGCTATTTAATTGAAAGAAAAACTCAACGGTCCCTCCTAATTTGCTAATAGTTTCACTTTATTTTCTTCTTTTCATTCTTAATTTGTTCTCTTTTTTTCCTTATCATTCTATTGTTTTTCAAGACTTTAAGTTGAAGTATCTAAAAAATAAGTTATTTTAAACTGTTGAAGTAAACATCAATGTGCGTGATTCTCTTAATTTATAGGCTCTATCGTTGCACATTTTATCATATTTACTGGTCTTTTCATTTATTATATTTTTAAATTTTAGATAAAGTTGTGACTAATATAAAATATGACAAAAAAATATGAATCCGGATTTGAAAAGTTAAAAAGAAAAAGAAATTCAGCCTCAAAAAATTACTCTAATAAATTTCTTACATACTCATAAAAAATATAGTAATAAGTTCAATTGATGATAAAAATATATTGGAAATATTGGTAGTCTTAATTATATTGATAAAATTATAATATTAATGATTTTTTAGAATTAAAAACACTGATAAAAATATTAAAGATGAAGTTAACACTCCAATAGAAATTCCAAACTATATACAACAGGATTATATTTTTTTCAAATACATGTTATAAAATATTATTAACAATACTTATAATGGTTGTCATTGAAAGAATTAACCTTTTTATTTATTGAACGTAAAATATTAGAATTACTAAATTATAACATAGTAAATAAATTATTTTCCAAATTATAAAAACAAAAGATTAATGTAAAATTAAAATTAATATTTTATTAATACATTTTATAAATTTTATCCAGGGCCTAATTATCTAGATACCCTAGCTACACTTTTCATTACACCAATCAACAAACACACTATTAATGATTGTGCCAAAAGATGTAAAATCAACAAACACACTACTAAAAAAAAATCACACCTCAGTAGGTAACATAATAATACCACTAACAGCAACAAACAAACAAGAATGTCATTTTCTTCCACGTCACCTTGTTTTTTGAGGAAGCCATCAATCTGATCACTATTTTTAACCTAATAAATGTTTTCTGTGAGTTGTTGGGTTGTGTAATGAAATTGGAAACAGTCTTTGGTTATATTTAATAGTGCATTCAGAGTTCACATCAGTCTTAATTATAACAAGTTGCCAATTGTTACTTATATCTCCCATCTTAAGAAATGTACCTCCTTTACTATTTTTCCAAAAAATACCCTTCCAAAAAAATTTGTTTCCAGGCCTTACATGCTGTAGGTATACGTCCATCACAAGATGTTATAATTTTATGTTTTCCTAACCAATTCAGCATTGATGTTAACTTTTGTATTTGTTGTCTCCATCGTTTGGTTACATTAAAATAATTTAACGTGATGAGAGCAAAAAATTGGGAAAATTGTTATTGTTAATCATACACACTTAAACTGTTAATTACTTTTTGAACTCACAATATATATCTCTAATCCTGGTATCTCTACTTTTTGTTGAAAGTACCGTGACCTTTTTAGTTTTTTTTTCTAAACTGGTATGATTATAATTTTTTTATTAAAATAGGCAAATTTTTTTATTAAAATAGGCAAATTTTTTTATTATATAAATTGATAAGTCATTATCATCTTGGCACAACTTTATTCAGTGTGTTAAAGACTTTAGTTTGATTAAAGCGAAGCTATGTGAAAGTGTATTAAATGTTGTATTAGTGAAAGTGTATTACTGTCAATGTTAATGTTGTATGAATATAACACGATTTTGATTAAGGTAATTAAATGTGATTTCTTTTTTATTTTAAATAAAGATGTGCTAAGAAATTTAGTGTGATATGATTTGAGTTGAAGTCGTGACATGTAAACATGATTTGTGTGTGTGTTTTTTTTTAAATTAAATTCAAGTTGTATAACCTTAAAATGAAGTAATGCATTAGACGGTATTTCTTATATAAGCATTAAATGATCCAGGTTATATGTGCATCAAACAGTATAGGCTGTAGTATGTATTAGACTGTTGAGTTTGCTTGCATAAACCATCTAGTATGCTTGTTTATGTTAGATGGTCTGGTCTATTTGTTTACACTAAACTGTCTAGTTTATTTGTTTACACTAAATTGTCTAGTTTGTTTGTTTACACTAGATGGTCTAGATTATTTGTTTGCATTAAATGGTCTAGTCTATTTGCTTTTTACTAGAGAGTGTAGTTTGTTTATATACAACAAATAGTCTAGTTTGTTTGTTTAGACTAGACCATCTGGTCTATTTGTTTACATTAGACCATCTATTCTGTTTGTATACACTAGATTGTCTAGTTTGTTTGTGTATACTAGACTGTCTATTCTATTTGTTTACAATAAACCGTCTAGTATATGTTTATTTACAATAAACTATCTAGTCTATTTATTTATATTAGATCGTCTAATCTGTTTGTTTTCAGTAAATCGTGTAGTGTGTTTGTTTAAACTAAATAGTCTAGTCTGTTTGTATACATCAAATTGTCTAGTTTTTTTTTTACATTAGACCGTCTAGTCTGTTTATTTTCATTGGACTGTCTAGTATGTTTGTTTTCAATAGATCGTCTAGTTGGCTTGCTCATAATAGATTACCCAATATGTTTGTGTACAATAGGTCATCTAGTTTGTTTGTGTACTCCCGACTTCAGTTCAAATCACATTACACTAAAATCATACAAACAGGTTGTCTAGTCCATTTTGTTTAAAACTACACTTTCTAGTTTGTTTATTTACACTAGACATTTTGTGTACAAACTAGACAGTTTAGTGCATGCACATAAACAAACTAGACATTGTTGTTTTCATAATCAAATTAAAGGAATTTCAGTGTAGACCATCTAATGTAGTGTTAGAGTGTCTAACACCAAAAAGATGATAGTATAAACAGAGTCAGTTCAGCCCAACTTGTTGCCCAACAAATCCAATAGTAAATATGGTTAATTAATATCCAAAACTCATCTGCAATCAAAACAAGTAAGTAAAAATAGTAAAATGAAAGGGGGTTTGAGGATTGTTATTCAGAAAAATAGAATAGACAATGTAAAAACAATAAAAAAGGAAGTTGACTCTCAACTTCTTTCAACAACAAATTCTTCATCAATATATATCATTTAAAGGATTAAATTGACTAAACATGTCTCTATCAACTCAATAGAATATAATTAATGAAACATGTGTCTATTAATATATTCAGTATCTTATTGTTTCCATGTGTTTACTCATAAGATTTTTAATCTTTTACCTCTTGAATTATGCAAATAAGAGATTGTTTAGAATAACACAAAACAGATAAGAATTTTAATTAATGAACAAAATAAAATTATTAACATGTGTTCAAAAATGATTCTATTAACAAAAATTAAACAAACAAACTAGAAAGTATAATGTAAACAAATAAATTAGACAATTCAAGATTAAACAAAAAGACTAAAAATTTTAATGTAAACAAAAAGACTAAATGATGATTTAGTGTCAAATAAGACGGATTCTAATTTTTGTAAGTTTTAATAAATTTTAATTAATTATAAAAAGATATTTTTTGAAAGACTCATAGTTTTTCTGGTAGTTTACTTAATTTATCTCATATTTTATTCATGTAACATTATATATAATGTTTTTATTAGTTACTTTTATTTTATTTTATGTAGACATATATCTCAATAATATTTTTCTAAAATCAAAGTAGATGACAAAAGTTCTTTTACTTTGGTTTTTGTCAACACCCGATTTTGTCTGGATAATCTTTTAAATTAAGACATATTGATAAAAATAAAGAATAAAAAAAATGAATAAAAATATAGAACATATATTTATTAATTTAAGTGTTCTTGAAAAAATAATAAATAATTTTTTTCTTAATTTTTCATTAAAAAAACCTTAAAAAAAAGAGAAAAGGTGGTGAGTAAAAAAATAATTAATAATAGAAAAACGAAAATTACAAAAAAAAAATATATATATATATATATAAATTGAAAACAACAGAATCCAAGAATAAAAAAAATAAAATAATAAAAATAACAAGAAAAGAAAACTGTTTTCAAACTGTTTCATTCATTTACACTTTCAAGAAAATAAAGATAATAATAAAGAAAAAGAATCAGTAAATCTCACTAAATCTTAACTTCCCACAAAAAAAATAAAGATAATAATAAAAAAAAAGAATCAGTCAATCTCACTCAATCTTAACTTCTCACAAAAAAGAATAAAGATAACAATAATAATAAGTCAATCCACCCATGTTCTCCATTTCACAATAATAAAAAATAAAAATAAAAATAAAATATGACTGTTCTCAAACTGTTTCATCTCACGTTCTTCTACACTTCATCTTTAATAATAAAATTAAGAAAAAGAAAAAAGAAAGGGTCAATCTTTCAAAATTGCTCTAAATTACTTTCAAAATAAAAATAAATTAAATAATAAAAAAGAAGATTCACTTAAGGGAGAACGACTCTGACATTAAAAGAGAAAAACTATGTATCATTAGTAACGGGGAGGAACCAAGAAAAAAGTAGAGAAGAAGAGAAGATTGATTCTCCTGTCTTACTATCCACAAACTGAGAAGCAAGGAACTTTTGAAAAGAAGACAATCATTTTTGAAGAATACTCACAGGTATAATTTGTAAGCTTTAGATTTTCATATGGATCTTGAAGTTTGAATTTTGTAAATCATGTGTTCTTATCTTCTTGTAATTTTTTTTTATTTCTCCATCATTTCATTTTCATATAAAGATAAAAAAATAAAAAAAAGGGAGGTCCTTTAGCTCTTTATGGCATTTTGTTTTTTTTCTTATTTCTTAAATAATAAAAAATCCATCATATTCCATCTTCCATACATTAGTATCTGTATTTTGTGCTTCCAAAACCACTCCAAAACAGTCCCAAAACGACTTCCGCCGACACCGCCATTTTTCCGCGCCACCAACAGCCACCATTTACCTCCAAAAATAGCCACCATGTAGTCCCTTTAATCCCAACAAGATGCACCCAAAACAGCAGCTAAACAATACCCAAAACAACACCATTTTTTTTCCAAAAATAGCACCAGTTTTATCCCCAAAACGACACCACTTTACCTTCAAAACAACACCGAAACAATCATGAAAACGCCACAAAAACGATGCAAAAAATGCCCGTCGACGCCACCGCCGTCGCGTTCATCGTCGTTGCCTGCCACCGCCGCCTGCACCATGCCCCTCGCCGCTGCCGCCTTCATGTCTCCACAGCATGTGCCCTCAAACTCTAATGAGTTTCTGGTTAGTGGGGGGTGCTCTCTGCACCCCATCTGGAGCTTGCACCCCAGTTTGTTGCAATTCCCAAAATGCCCTTAACCCAAGTTGAGTTTTTGATTAGTGGGGTTACTTCCTGCACCCTCATTGATTAAGTTCTGCATCCATACACCTCTCAATTACCAAAATGCCCTTAACCCAAGTTGAGTTTATGATTGGTGGGGTTACTTCCTGCACCCCTATTGATTAAGTTCTGCACCCATACACCTTTCAATTACCAAAATGTCCTTAACCCAAGTTGAGTTTTTTATTGGTGGGGTTACTTCCTACACCCCCATTAATTAAGTTCTGCACCATACACCTCTCAATTACCAAAATACCCTTAACCCAAGTTGAGTTTCTGATTGGTGGGGTTACTTTCTACACCTCCATTAATTAGGATCTATACCCACACTTTTCTGAATTCCAAAACTGCCCCCACAAATACCCAAAAAAGTCACCGTGCACCACTTAAAACTCACATATTTAAGCTTTTCATTGCCACAAATTCATTCAGTCACGTTCCGTGTTTGCATGCATGATCCCGCTAAAATTAAAGTGTCAATTACATGTTACATATAACTGTTGCATGTTATTTTTCAACATCGAATTTGATATATACCCCAATGCCTAAAGCCCAAGCTTTAAACCTGGCACCATTTCTCAAAGCCCAAGCCTTAAACCTAGCACTGTTTCTCAAAGCCGAGGCTTTAAACCTGACACTGTTTCTCAAAGTCCAGGCTTTAAATTTGGCACCGTTTTCTCAAAGCCCAGGCTTTAAACCTGGCACCGTATCTCAAAGCCCAGGCTTTAAACCTGGTACCGTTTCTCAAAGCCCAAGCTTTAAACCTGACACCGTTTCTCAAAGCCCAGGCTTTAAACCTGGCACCGTTTTCTCAAAGCCCAGGCTTTAAACCTGGCACCTTACTCAAAGCCCAGACTTTAAACCTGACATTGTTATCCAAAGCCCAGGCTTTAAACCTGACATTGTTATCCAAAGCTCAGGCTTTAAACCTGACACTGACGCCATTCACTTACCCTACTTTCAAACACAAGCTTACGAAAATTTCAAAAAAAATATATCAAGACAACCAACAATATTATCAACAAAGAACTACGTAACCCTGATTCTCTATCCTCAATAGAGATACGTAGGAGCGAGGTCAAATCCTTGTCGGGCTCCCTAAAACCAAAAAAAATATTTTGTTTGTTTTATCTTAATCTCTTTCTTGGAAAAATAAATATTTTAAAAAAATCACACTCAGATTACTTATTTAATTAAAGGTACCGTCTTAGGACGGACGTTGTGGGGGTGCTAACACCTTCTTCACATGTAACCGACTCCCGAACTCTAAATCCGGTTTTGCGAATTTGTCTTATCTTGTTTTCGGTTTTCCATAGTTTTTCCTAATAAACTATAGTGGTGACTCCTCTATTTTAAAAATAATTATAAGTTTTTGTTTGCAGTCCCCATCGTGGCTCCAGTTGCAACAGTTTTAATAAACATTTTTCTATTTTATTTTTTTTTCCGTTTCACAAGAAAAGTTATACTTTTTGACCCTTCATTTTGCTTATTTTTTTAATAATTAAATATGGGGAAGGTAATGGGAGTTTTTTGTTAAAAGGATTTTCAATGTCTTCGTGAACTAAATGAAAAATACAATATATTGTCATATTCTATGCAAAGTCACTTCATTAAAGGGTTGGTGTTTTCACTACCAACACACAAATATATATATATATATATATATATATACTTTTACAATTAATACAATTTATAACGTTTTTTCGGTACTTTAATTCTTTTTAATTAAACAGTATTTAAAAAAAAAAAGTTATGATAAATACATTACGTTTTAATACTTTTACAAAAGTTAAAAACATTCTGAAAGCAATATGAAGATAATAGTATTATATAATGATTCATTGAAATAAAAAAACGATAATTTATAAAGAATTATTCCATGAAAATAAAAGAGAGCCCTTGATACAACATGGTTGGCTTGGAAGTTGGAGGTTGTAGGTTCAAATCCTAAAACCTGCCTCTTTCTGAATAGGAGTAAGCTTACATGTATTTATCCTTGCCTTGTGCAACCCCTTTTCCATGCTAAAATTGTTGGGATGTTGCTAAAAACTCTATGAATGTATTTATGGTAAGTCATCTGCCTATGTACATAAGACTTCTATAGATACCTGATGCCATGTCAACCCAAAAATATAAAAGAAAAAAAAGTGAATGGGTCAAAATCTTTTATGGAAATCAAAAACATTGAGGCGGCTCACAGGACACTAACATTGCAGCATGTTATTGAGATATCATGTTGCTGCTTTCAAGGTTAATGTCCACTTCCTGCATTTTGATCATTTCCTTTCTCAAAATTTTTAGTGTACCAACTATTTCTTGAAACAGAGGGTGTGAGTTGTGATCAGTGAAAAATGTAGTGATGGTCCCATGTATGTCAATAAAGCTCCAACCAGGAATTTTTTTCAAGCCCAGAGATCTCATATGAGTCCATGCCTCACCCACTTCTTCCCACCTGTTTGTTGAAGCATAGCAATGTGCTAACTGTACAAAATTTCCAGCATGCGTAGGCCTCAGCAGGAGAATATCATTAGCTATTGTATCACCAAGTTCATTATTCCCATTTGCTCGACAAGCATCAAGGATAATGCCCAAAACATCGAGCACAGGTTCTGAGAACTTCTTCTTGTAAATGTTAAATGCCTCCTCTACCCTCCCAGCACGACTGAGGAGATCCACTACGCAAGCATGGTGTTCAAGATTTGGTGCAATCCCAAAATCTTTGGTCATTGATTCGTATATGTTCAAGCCCTGTTCTACAAGTCCATTGTGACTACATGAAGATAGGACTGCGAGGAAAATCACATGGTTGGGTTTCATCCCACTTTGCAGGAACTTTGAGTATGACCTCAATGCAATCTCCCCTTGGCCATGATAGCCATATCCTGCAATTATGGCGCTCCATGAGACCAAATCATGACTCGGCATCTGGTTGAAACACCTCTGGGCAGTATCCAAATCGCCACATTTGCAGTACATGTCGACCAAAGCAGTGTCAACCAAGATGCATTGCCTAAGGCCACTTTTTATCTCAAAACCGTGGATCCATTTTCCCAAGTGAAGTTGTCCAGTGGACGCACACCCTTGGAGGAGGGAAATAATGGTTATTGAATCAGGTGTTTGATGATCAGACCTCATTTCATTAAAAAGGAACATGGCCTTACAAACATAGCCATTTTGAGCATATCCAGTAACCATAGCATTCCAGGAAACCAAATCCCTTTTCTCCATCATATTAAATACAATGGAACTCTGATCCAAGTGACCACACTTAGCATACATAGTAACAAGAGCGTTCTGACTAGCTATATCCATGTGCAATTCCTGTCTCAGTATATAACCATGAATCGATGTCCCCAAATTAAAAGACCCAAGTTGTGCACAAGCTGTGATCACACTGGCCATAGTAGCAGTAGATGGCTTCACTCTTTTTAACATCCGTCGGAAAACAGCCAGTGCTTTGTCTGCAGACCCACTCTGCGCAAGGCCTGAGATCATTGCTGTCCACAAAACTACATCCCTATCTGAACTCCTTTCAAACATTCTAAATGCAACGTCAATGTTCCCACCTTTTAGGTACGTTACAATCAAAGATGTTTCAACATGTGCATCCAACTCAAAGCCAACTCTTAAAATTTGTCCATGCAAGCACCTTCCCAATTTCAACTCACCCCTTGATGCAGCCACAGACAAGACAGACCCAAAAGTCTGCGGATCAAGCTCAAAACCTTGTATCCTCATTGTCTTAAGAAGCAGCAAAACTTCACACAGATTCCCAATCTGAGCATAACCTGAGATCAACGAATTCCACGAAACCAGGTCCCTTTCATCCATGCAATCAAACAATCTCCTAGAATCATCAATGCTTCCACACTTCCCATACACATTGAGCATAGAATTTGACAAGTTTATATCAGACATAAACCCATACAAAATTGCACAACCATGCAAACACTGCACGGTAGCAAGCTCAGAAACTCCAAGCAGCAAGCTCAACATGGTAACGCTACTGGGTGGAATTCCCTGGCGCCGCATTCCGTCAAACAGAAAAAGGGCCTCAGGAACATGACCCAAGCGCGAGTAGCACCCCATAATGGTGGTCCAAGGTACAACGTTCCTCACGGGCATAAAGTCGAATACTTTACGAGCAACATCGGCGCACCCAAATTTGGCGTAGAAATTTATCAAAGAAGAGGCAATGTAGGGATCAAGAGACAAGCCTTGGACAAGGACCCGTTGATGGAGGGTGAGACCGAGGGAAAAGAAGTTGAGAAAAGAGCAAGCTTTGAGAAGACTGGGGAAGGTGTAGGCGTCAGAAGGGACAAGGGTTTTGAGCATGGAAGCATAGGTAACAAGAACTTGTCGGTGAGCACCTTGGGATGAATGGTGGTTGATTATGGCATTGAGGGAGTTTGTGGTGGCTGAAGCTGAAGTGGGGTGTGGTAGTGACGCCATGCACCGTTTTAGAACACTCAGCAGTGATTGCGGCTTTGGTTTGTAAGAAAACATGATCCATTCCTTTTGATGTTGCTGCTCCTCTAAGCTTCAACCAAATCACCAAACGTCTCAGCTTGATAAATGGTTTGATAAACGCCTTTGTGTACATGTCTTAAAGGGTTCAGTGATTCCTCATGCATTGCTTCGAAAAGTTGGGACTTGGAAAATATTTTTATTTCAAAATTAAATGAATTCTAATTTTATAACTTTCGCATATCGCAACTTCATTTATCAAGAAAACTAATTCTCGAAGTTTGAGATTTAATCACCCAGAAATTGCGAATCCGAACCGCAAACTCTTACGAAATGGTTGAGGGTTTAATTAAGGTTTAATGTATTATTTATCTTAAAACATGAAATACTAGATGATAAGAATAAGCCTACTTGTTGTAGTTATTTTATTTAAAAAATAATGTAAACAAATAAATTAGATGTTACAATACATATAAGTAAATAGTCTATACAAATAGAATTAAACTATTATGAATAAATATACTAGAATTACTAGACGATTTAGTATGAACAATTAGACTAAACGATCTAGTGTTAAACAATTAGACTAAATCTAGTATAAAATAAACAAACTAAATGGTCTAATGTAAACAAATAGACTAAATATCTTTGATACTTGATTGAGTTATCTCTATCAAATAAACTAATGTATTAAATTTGGATTTTACAATATCTTTTATCGTTGTCTCTTTGGTGATAGACGATTAAAACAAAAAGCTTGGATCTGCAATTTTTCAATTTGCTTTTATTTTGAATCAATTTAAAAAAAAATAATTCGAAACTATTTGCAATATAAATTAGTAAGAACAAATCAAAATATTTAGAAAAATTTCTTTCTTTCATATAACACTTGATTTTAAAACAGAATGCATGAGATCTTCAATTTATTCAAATTGTTTATGTATCAAAAATATTTACAATATTTTAGAAAGACATTCAAAATACTTGATTTCAACAAATATATTAAGGAAAGAATGAATATTAGAGAAATATGAAAAACAAGGACAAACGTAGCATATGAAATGTACAATAAATCACTTTTTTTCAGTTAGAAATATTTTCATATATCACAGTTAATCAAAATTTGTTAAGCAAGATAATTTGAAAAGAAATAAGCAAGATATCTTTATTCTTAAAAAAACACTATTAATATATATATATATATATATATATATATATATATACACACACACGTATTTTAAAGTTTTCACTTTTCACAATCAACTATTATATCCAAACTTGTTTACGCATTTAATATGTTCATCAGACCGTTGAACATAAATAAGTTATAGAGGCTTAAAAGGTCTACATGGATGATTAGTAGTCGGTTTTTTTCCCATTTTGGTGTACTTTTCAATTTTAATTCTCAAAATGGGTAGAAAAAAATTTATTTACCAAAATGGGTAAATTCTGCCAGCTAGATAAGCATAATTTTAAATTGGTCAAAATAAAAGTGACAATACTGGTGATTTCAATTAATGATATTAATTAAAATCATTTCTCTCTCTATAATATTTTTTAATTATTTGATATTATGATTGTTAGGTTTAACAATTAATAAAAAAATAATAATCATTATATAATAATAATTAAATAATAATTTTTTAATTATTTAGCACTATGTTTATTACTTTAACAATTGACAAAAAAATTAATAATAGTAATTAACAAAACTATAATAAAAAAATTAAGACATACAAATTTATTTTAAATTAAAACAAAATAACATAATGATAATAATAATAATAATTCATATGAATTTAATAATAATAATAATTATTTTTAAATTAAAATAAAATAACATAATAATAATAATTAATAATAAGTGAATTCAATAATAATAATTATTTTTTAAATTAAATATGTATGAAATTATTCTTATTATTATTATTTAAATTAAATTCGTATGAATTTAATTAAAATTATTCTTATTATTATTACTATCATTATGCTATTTTATTTTAATTTAAAATAAATTTGTATCTCAATATTCATGTTATAGGTTTGTTAATTATTATTATTTATTTTGTTAATTGTTAAATTTAAGTATCATAGTATCAAATAATTAAAAAATGATTGAAGAGAGAGAAACAAACAATTTTAATTAATGTCATTAATTGAAATCGCCAGCATGTCACCTTTATTTTGACCAGTTTGAAATTATGTCTATCTAGCTCGCAAAATTTGCCCATTTTGGTAAATAAATTTTTTCTACCCTTTTTGAGAATTAAAATTGAAAACTACACCAAAATGGGAAAAAGCCCGAGTAGTCTCTTGTAGTGAAATTTGCTACACATTAAAACTTAAGATAGTGTTATCAAAAGTTATAGTGATGAAATTTGTATATTCTAATTTGAGTAACTCTACTGGTATATCTATACTAGACCCTATATCATGATTTGCATAATGAGTGGTTAAAAAGTGATTTATTTCGGCACGTATTTTACACATAAAATAATTAAAACATAAATCACAAGTGAAATCATTGCTAGAATTAGTTACAACAAGTATTAAGAGTGGTTCCAGCTCCATTAGTGGTGGTTGGACATATGGTAATGATCTAGAGATGTCAGCAAGTTGCATATCAATTGAGTTAGTTGTATACAACTTCTATGGTTGAGTATGCGCACTCTGGTTTATCAAATGATGTTGGGGCATCAATACCGACATATTTTATCAGATGATTCATTAGACGGTTCATCAGACGATATGAACTCATCTATCTCAACATCTAGAAGCCCAAGCACAGTCTCATCCTTGTCTATTGAGTAGATGGCAATGAAAGCATGGGAACATTAATGGTTATGTCAACAACTGCAATCTCCTCTTATGGAAAATGTTCTATACCTAGGAAAAGGTCTATGCTTAGAAAATGGTCTATACTTGCGAGTGAGATGGAAACTGAAGGTATGGAAGAATTAATTTCATCACACATATCAGAATCACAAGTATAACTTGTATTAAATTCTAAAAATTTCACTATATCTAAATTAGAATCATGAAGTGAATTCAACTCTTACTCTACGAAAATTGCAATCATAGTGTAATCTCTCATATCTTCAGAGATTTCTTCGTATTGTAAGACGTACTCTTTAACTTGTCTAGCCAATTGACTAACTTCTCTTCTAATCTTATAAGACTGGCCTCTATACTTTGTTAAGATTTCATTATATATTTAGCCATTTGCTTGATAAGCTCTTATAAAGATGTTAATTATTAGAAGGATTGCTCACATTCATTTTAATAAAAATGCCAAAAACATGGCTCATAAGGTTGATATGACTCATAATGTTGTGGTGGTTGTCGAGAATATGGTTCATAAGGTTGATCTGACTCATAAAACTAATATGACTCATAATGTTGTGGTGGTTGCTAAGAATATCGTTCATAAGGCTAATATGGTTTATAAAGTTGATATGGTTTATAAGGCTGATATGGCTCATAAGGTTGTAATGGTTGTTGAAAATAAGGCTCACATTACATTTGATAATTATTTTGTTGTAAAGAATAGTATAAAAGTTGGTCGATCATACATTCAAGAGTGTCCTACACCTAAAACTGTGAGTGGAGTGGAAAGTTTTCATGGTTTAGTTAGTTTCTATAGAAGGTTTGTTAGGAATTTTAGTACCTTGGCTACACTTCTTAATGAGATAGTTAAAAAACATGTGGGATTTAAGTGGGTAGAGAAATAAGAGCAAGCCTTTGTTGCCCTTAAGCATAACCTAACTAATGCTCCCATTCTTGCATTACCAAATTTTACAAAATCTTTTGAAATTGAATGTGATGCATCTAATGTGGGCATTAGGGCTATTTTAATTCAGGAGGGACACCCAATTGCTTATTTTAGTGAGAAATTGAATGGGGTTGCCCTAAACTATCCCACTTATGACAAGAAATTGTATGCTTTAGTGCATGCATTGCAAACTTGACAACATTATCTTCTGCCCAAAGAATTTGTAATTTATAATGATCATGAATCCCTTAAGTATTTGAAAGGACAATGTAAGTTGAAAAAACGGCATGACAAGTGGGTTGAGTTCCTTGAATAATTTCCATATGTGATTAAACATAAAAAGGAAAAAGGAAACATTGTTGTTGATGCATTATCTAGAAGACATGCATTACTCTCTACTCTTGAAACTAAAATCTTTGGATTTGAAACTTTGAGAGAGATGTACTTGCATGATGCTGAATTTTTTGAAATGCATACTGCTTGTGAAAAGGTGTCTCAAAATGGATACTATAGGCACAATGATTACTTGTTTAAAGAGAAAAGATTATGTGTGCCTAAGTGTTCCATAAGGGATTTACTAGTAAGAGAGACACATAAAGGTAGTTTGATGGGACATTTTGGGGAATAAAAGACTTTAGAAACATTGCATGAGCATTTCTACTGGCCCCGTATGAAACATGATGTGCATAAATTTTGTGACCATTGTATTATTTGTAAAAAGGAAAAAATCAAACTGATGCCACATCATCTATATACATCCTTACTTATACCTGGCTATCCTTGGGTTGACATTTCTATGGACTTTGTCTTAGGATTACCATGAACAAAAAATGACAAAGTTTCTATTTTTGTTATTGTTGACAGGTTTTCAAAAATGGCACATTTCATACCTTGCAAGAAGACCAACGAATGACTTATTTTTTAGGGAAGTTATCAGACTTCATGGAGTGCCTAGGAGTATTATAAGTGATAGAGACACTAAGTTTCTAAGTCACTTTTGGAGGACATTATGGGGTAAGCTTGGTACTAAATTACTTTTTTCTACTACTTGTCATCCACAATCTAAGATAGTGAATAGAACATTAGGCACATTGCTTAGAACTATTTTAAAAAAGAATCTTAAGTCATAGGAAGAATGTTTACCTCATGTAGAATTTGCTTATAATAGGATTGTCCATAGCATAACTAATTGCTCACAATTTGAAATTGTGTATGGATTTAATCCTTTAACACCGCTTGATTTATTTCCTATGTCTAATATTTTTGTTTTTAAGCTTAAAGATGCACAGGCTAAAGTTGATTATGTGAAGAAGGTGCATGAGCCTATGAAGGCACAAATTGAAAAGAAAAATGAGAACTATACCAAGCAAGCTAATAAAGGAAGAAAGAAATTGTTTTTGAATGCGATGACTGGGTTTGGGTTCATATGAGGAAAGAAAGATTCCTTGAGCAAAGGAAGTCCAAACTCTAGTCAAGAGGAGATAATCCGTTTCAAGTGTTGGAGAGGATTAATGATAATGTGTAATAATTTGTTTTATTTTATTTTTGTTTATTTACTTTCAAATGAGACAGACTCGTACCCTTCATGTATATTTATTTACTTTCAAATGAGACAAAATCATAACAATACCCGCTCCTTCAAGATTCACCTTGTCTGCAAGGTGGAAAGAAGAAAAATGGTATTGAATATCCAAGGCCAATTCCCAAGAATATTTGAACTTAGGGAGATCTTTCCATTGAATCAAAATATCACATTGTCCTATTGTTTTTTGTCGCCTTGCTAGAACTTGTGCTGGTTAAACCAATAATTCCCAATCTGCTGTAAGTGCATATGGTAAGGGTTGTGTTGGAATATCTGGTTTTATACATTTCTTAAGGATAGAGACATGAAAAACTGGGTGCACACGAGTGGAATTTGGGTGTTTGAGTGTGTAGGCTACCTTCCAAATCCTTTCTAAAACTTCATAGGGTCCATAAAATCGAGCACTTAGTTTATGAATTAATTTCCTTCCTTGAACTTCTATTTTGACCCTTTCACATCCTAGATTTTCTTTCTCGATGGTTTTGTTCCCAACTTGAAACTCCCTGATTCTTGTAGTTGGAAGTTGTAGTTCTTGGACGATTCTTGTTGCAATGAAGTTTGTAGAGGCTCCTGATCAATGAGGATAACAACTCCTCTATCTTGTATCTTGCCTTTAACCTTAAAGGTTTTGTGAGTAGTGAGGCCCCAATAACTATAGGAGGATAATTGCAACTCTAGATTCTCCATCTCTAACTCATTTTCTCCTTGATTTTCTTGCTGTCTGATTAGGCCTTCTTTTGATTTTGTTGCTTCTGCATCCTCCAGGATATAGATTTGATAATGTTTGAGTTTGCACACATGATCTGGTCCCCATCTTTCTGCATATTTAAAACATAGTGATTTTCTCTGTCTGTCAGCCCATTCTTTAGTTGATAATTTGCGTAGTCCACTTACTCTAGAGCTTTGTTGGTTGTTGCTGGTTTCTGTAAGAGCCATGAATGGCATGATATTATCAGTTTTGAATTTTGATCCCTGTCCTGTATTTCTATTGTTGTTTGGACGTGTTATAGTTTCTGGGATCATGAGTCTCGCCCTGTCCCACCTTGGATTTCTATTTAATCCAACATTAGTGCTTCGGTTCCTGGCTTCACCCTTCCTCCCTCCTGGTGTTATGCCAGCAATTCTCCAAGCATTGTTACAGGCTTCTATGACCGTAGCTTTGTCCATGATGTCCATTAAAGTCTCAAAATCAACAATGTCCATTTCTGTCTTTATTTATTCTTTTAGCCCGTTCATAAAAATTCTCATCAGGGTGTTTTGTCCCAAGCTTCATTGATTCCGAGCTGCTAATTCAAATTCTTCTCGATATTGCATGACAATGTGATGTTGCTTCACCTCTAGGAGTGATCCTATAAGGTTTGCTGCCGCTACTGGTTGAAATCTTTTTAATATATCTTGTTTGAATCGCGTCCAAGTAGAAAAGGGGTTTGTTCTGCCCACCATTCAAACCAAGTTAATGCCTTCCCTATTAGTGTCATAGCTGCATATTCCAGCTTTTCTACAGTTGCTACTCGAGCTAACCGGAAATGACACTCTATGCATATTAACCATTTGCATATGTCTTCTTCTTCAAATGTTGGTAATTCTATTCTGCGATTTATTCCCAATTTTGGTGGTTCATTTGAGGGCTTTTCTTCTTCATCAATGTGTCGGTTGCTCTGCTTTCCCTAGTATTGTATTTATCTTTCTTATGTTGTGAGTTGGACCCCTATTCTGTCAACTGTTTTAGAATTAACTTCACGTTCCTAGCTTGTTCTATGTGGATTTCTTCTAGTCTTTTCTCTTGATGTATGTGTAGTTCTTCTAGCCTTCGTTTTCGTTCTTCATAGCAGTGGTTTGGCGGGTGGAGCTCACCATCTACAAAGGTAATATCCCTAGATCGTGCTCTGATACCAGTTGTAACAACTAGCACCAATCACACTTTAGGAAAATAAATGACAATGATGTGGACATCCACGCTCAACTTCACAAGACCCGTGATGAGAAAGCCCAAATCCACGAAATGAAAAAATGAAGTCCAGGATCCAGTACCCTTGACTAAAGGAAGACTTAGGAATATCCAAAAAGTTTTACAGTACAAGGTGACTTACTAAAGGCTCAAATATTGAAGAACAATAATAATAAAAGAGACTAGACTGGTTACATTATATCTAATGAGCTTAGAGAACTAAGAAAAGGGCTAATAAGGATCTTAATTTGTTTTATTTTATTTATTTACTTTCAAATGAGTCAGACTCGTATCCTTCATGGGCATTTAAATATTTTGGGAATTCAAAAAGACAGATGACATATTTTGCAAACTGGGTGAGAGTGAATCTCTTGGGTTCTTAGCTAAACCAACTCTTAGACGACTCTTAGACTTATCAAAGATTTTTCATTCCCTTGTAGTGTCTCTGCGACTTATCTTCTTCCATAGGAGTGACGCTACTTATCTCTATCACCTATTTTACTTGAAACCCTATATTCTAATAAATTCAAATTCCTACCCTAAATCGGTGTGTTTTTGAGTCCCAAAAATCTAAAGTCACAACAAAGTAGAAAAAAAAAAGTGATGAAAAATAGTTAGACGTTTCGTTAGTAGACCATCTATCAACAGAAAGATTAAACAAGCTAAACAATATAGATGCTTCTGAATAAGAAGAGTATACGCTTAAAAAAAATTATCTTTTTTTATAATATGATTATTGCAATAGATTGAAAAACTAATTAAATAGAATGAACAAATGAAAACAGAGTTGGATATAAAAAAATAAAAATTATGCAAATATTTGAAAGAGAACAAAAAGAAAATGTAGATGAAAAAAAAAACTGATAATCAAATTCATATTGAATTTTCCGGCAACAGCGCTTTGCCAAATTTGATTGTTGCCGTTTTCACAATGAAATGACCGTGTGACTAATAAAGTCTATATGTACACTGATCAGTATAACACATGAGCCTATGGGGGATGAACACTTTTCTGTATATGAATTAGCAAATGAATGGTAATAAAGTTTACATATGATTATAATTTCATTATCCTTTTATAATTATTTTAACAGATTTGGTGTAACTATATATTTTTCTTATTTAGTTTCTTGCTAAATATTTTTATCCAACTAAAATATAAATTTCCTTGACCTGATTAATATATATTTAATTTGTCACATAATAACATAAAATTAAATCCATCTAATCATTTATATTTCTCCATGCAAAAATTTCAGCCGAAGGGGATGGACACCGTGACACCAATTGCCTTAAAAAATGTTTCCCTTTTCTATTTAAGAAAATTATTTTAATCAAATCTCTCCTGTACATTTCTCCACCTCCAGTTTACTTTTAATTTCATGGATATATCTTCCAAAATAAAGAATAAGCAATAAATATTGCCTTGGGTTGTGTAAGAGATAATTTATTTCAAGTCACCAAAAGATAGGGTTTATTAATTGCAATAGTTCCTTACATGCAAGGTAAGAGGAGTGCAAAAAGCATGTAAGGTGCAAAATAGATGCAGTTATGGCCAGCACTAAACGTCAACAATTGTAATTATTAAATTAAGTCTATAATAAATAACTGCGAAAATTCAAATCATCATGACTGATATATGGAAGTATGCCTCCAAGGTCAAAAAAGCAAAGTTCCACCACCTGAAAAGACATGTTATACACTAATCCATGGTAAGAAAAAGGGTCTCCAAGTGTAGAGCACGCTTGGGTCTTATAATTGCAATCATTAAAAACTGAACATGAATCAAGGAAAAGCATATTACTCAGGTTCAAACGTACAGTTCAGGTGTCATTTGTTGACTGAATTCATACGCGTAAATGACGAATTGCACTATACAGATGGTAGGTCACGGCTAAGGCAGAAATCTCCATGACAAGTAGGTTGAGTTTTGATGAATAAAATATAAACTGGTAGAAAGAGTCATAGGTGAGGCTAACCGAACCCATTTTTATATATATCATGTAAAAAAGCAAAATGACACCGGCTAAGAAAGCTCCAGCAATTCTATTAAAAATTGAGAGAGTTGAAGAGAGTTGAGGCTGATAAAGAGGGAGATGAGGAGATAATGGACGAAAACCAGATGGGATGGTCTCATTGGTTTTGCTTGAAACGTTGCTCATACAACGTTTATGACCGATCATTCCAAGCGAGCCAGCTTCCATACTTCTCTCAAAACTTCTAGCCATCACAGTATTGACTCCCTTATGAATGAAAATGTCATCAGCCAAGTAACAGAAGACAAATGGATTCAACTCAATCATAGATAACTCATAATATAGGAACTAACCAATAGCATTGGACTCTGAGCAGCAGAAACTCTAGCGCCATATCTAGCTCCAGCCAGCAAAGTGGTGTCCAGTCCAGAAGCTTTATACATCTGACATAAAAGAACAATTCCACAGGAATTAGAAACTAAACAGAGCTAAATTAATGATTTATATCACATTTTCAGGCGTAATGGTATGCACGAGTTCAATTTTTTTGTATTAGAGAATGTTGAAAGGATTAATGACAAAATAGGTCACAAAGGATGGTACTACTTCGGTACCATGTTGAGAAAAGAGAAACCAAGATATAATGAAGTCTGTTGTATGGACACAAATATTCGTATTTATAATGAAGAAAAAAATACAATATTAAATAATGGGAAATATTTGGTATGATATTTCCCTATCAAATCATATCATATTTTCCTGATTAATGTCATCAAATCATATCTCTAACACTTCCTCTCAAGTTGGAGCATATGTATCATGAGACAAGCTTGTTGCAAATGTCATCAACACAAAACCCCTTGAGAGACTTAGCATACATGTTGATTGCCAAAGCTGACAAAATTAGTAGATACTTCCTTGATGTGACTTTCCATTTGTCAAAAATGACAATCAATCTTCATTATGTTTTGTCTTTTCAAATCATATCTTTAACACTCCCTCTCAAACTAGAATATATGTATCATGAGTCAAACTTGATAAAAATTATTAGAGGACACGACAACTCCTAAAAGGCAAACATGCTGAAAGAACATGACAACTGCTGGAAAGCAAAAATGCTCAAAAAGCTACAGCGGCTTGGGATTAGGTTTTGACGACTGTTCATCCAATGATGAGTAGTGAATTTCAGAAGATTAGCATGTGCAGAATGAAGGATTAGGTTAGGATGAAAACTTAGTTCGAATCCAAGTTGAAGAGGATGAAAGCACACCTCAGAATGATTTAGACATTACTAATTTGAATGGTGAAGGAAGGAGATGGAATTGGAGTTGAACATCCCTTGCGAAATTAAGATTTTAACTTGCAAGATTATTTGCATTAGATGGAGCTATTGGCTTATTGTTTTGTAACTAGGATGGTGTGTTTACTATTTTTCGCTTATCATGTTGAACTGAAGTTCGATTATGTATTTCAAGTGTGATAAAATGATTTATTATATATATATATATATATATATGTGTGTGTGTGTGGGGGGGGGGGACGGGCATGTGTGTGTGCCTATATATGAATTAATAAATTTTTGTAGGATCTTGCAATCCTTGTTATGATATCCCAATTTGCAATCCATACATTTTGACTACCTTAGTTTCTGTTCCTTGTAGATCAAACAGTTAGTTCAGTCAACCAGCTGGTTGTAACTGTTTCTGTTCGTTGTAGATCAAGCTACCTGGTAGCTATATAATATTTGTCATAACAGAATTCTACATGCAATGAGAAATCAAATTTTCTTGCATCAATTCTGTCTCTCTATTCTCTCTTCTCTGTAAAATCTAACAGAGATTGGAAGGAGCATAAACATCTCTTCAGTAAACAAGTCTTATCTTCTTTATCCTTATCGATTTGCACGCGATGAACGATTATGCTCTTTATATGTGAAAATGTTGCTTTTAATTTTTCCTAGCAAAAAAAAGGAAGAGCTAAACAATGTTAAAACTATTTAATATGCCTTATCCATGAAGTCAAACACAAAATCCTCTTTCTTGTTAATTAGCTTCTTCACTTCCAGAAAAGCAGTAACATAATTGTACAATATCATCCATACTGCCGACTGAGAGCCAGCTGTGCTGCCTTCTTTGGAATCAGAATGGAGGCATGAATTTGTTCTCCTAGGTATTGTGTTGCTGTCTGTCTTTGCTGTATTGTTTTGTTGAAAATATAGTTGATATTATGGATAGCAAATTGTATCATGTAGTTTGTCTTTTACATCTATTTAGATGAAAGATAAACCATAAGTAATATTTCATCTATTTGACAATTGTAGTTCCTTTCTAATGACTGAAAACTAACATTACAAGTTTATTGTCCATTCCATGGATAGTTTAATAATAAAACAATTGTTAAAAACTAAGCAGATTTCTTTGGTTTTACACATTTACTTTTATATGCAGCATGCTTCTCTCAATATTGTAACCACACAAGTTATTGCCACCTGATGTTAACCTTTGCAAGCCGTTCTTACGACGAGCAGACCACGAAACTGCATCTATTTCACCTCTTTTAATAGAGATGCTTTTTCCGAGTCAAATGGTCAGGATGACTCTGATGGAAAAATACATGCTTCAGAAACAGCAGGAAAATCTTCTGAAGATCGAAATCTACCTTTTCCCCCCACCTGCACTACAGAATATGATACTAACAAATTTGTATAATGTTCCTAAAAGAAGGGGTAAACCGATTACGCACATCTATAGCTTGGCTATCAACCTAACAAGAACGCCATAGATAGGCTTAAGGAGATCATGTTTGGATTGTGACGCTACACATTTGAATTAATAAATTGCTAAAGGAGTTGAATATTCAAAACTCATCACCAGTAGGATTATATTGTGGTAATTAGGCAGCAAACGACCCAGTATTACATGATAGAACTAAACATGTGGAAGTTGATAAACACTTATGAAGGCTAAAATAGAGGAAGGGCATATTTTCATTCCTAAATTCCAACCACAGATCAGGTTGCAGTCATTCTGACCAAGGGATTAGTTAAGAAACATTTTGATGACATGATTGGGAAGCTGTCCGTGTACAACATATTCAAGCCAGCTTGAGGGGAGTTTTGAACGTCTACACCAATTATCTTCTATCTCTCCATTTATTATAAATATTATCCTTTAATTATAATAAATCTGGTAGAAATACATTATTTTTGTGATTAAGAAACTAGTTATGACAATAACATAATATTCAGGTATAACAAGTTTGAATTAGCGCAACTTTCAGATTTAAAAAGCTAGTTATAACTTTAACAGCAACTCTCAGACCATATTTCAAAATTTGCCAAGCCTCCCAACAGTTTCATTAGTAACGAGGACTAGCCAGTTAACAACTAAATAACAACTAGCTTTACTTCTAACTCTATCATACTACTATTGCACGGCCAGAACCAACTAGTCTTGTAACAACTTCAGAACGTTTCAGCAACTAAAAACGAAGTAAAAAGGGGGCAAGATTATTAGGTTTAATCAGATTAGAAAAATCAAAGTTGCAGCAACAACGACAGCTTCCCTCATCTAGAGGGAGAAAACAAGGGATATAGAAATGTAAGTTCACACAAGCAATCACAAGTTAGAGGTCCATAAAACATATTTCAGTCCATGGAGTGTGGTTAAATTTTGAAATCGCATAAACAGTGAAGAGAAAGACGCATACCAACGAATTGATGGCATGAGGAGAATCACAGCCAAGCTTATTGGCAGGAACTTTGGGAAGGCCGGTCAAGTTTCCGCCAGAAGCGTCCTCCTTCGCTGAAACGACATTAGCATCAAAGGAATGAAAGAATCAGAAGCGGAAACAAATTAAGGTGGCAAGCAACAGGAATGATGAGATTGATCGAAATGAAGGAAATGCGAATAAAGTAAATGAGGCAGTGAATAAGGAAATGGAAAGAAGAAATTACCGAGAGGGATGGAGGCGGTGGTGCGGTGGAAGAGATCGGCGAGGGGAGAGAGAGGTGCGATCTGATGGTGAGGGAGGGAAGGGAAGGTTCTAGAAAGTGAAGAAGGGAGGAACTTAGACTTGGTAGATCGGAGGACCCAAGACATCTCTGCTAATCAATTATCGGAGATTGAAGGAATCGCGATTTCAGACAAGAACAGAGAGTGATCAGTATGGAGTGGGATTTTGGGGGCGTGTGGAGACCTAACGCGATGAACGGAGAGGATCTGGTAGGAGGAACACCTATGTTAGTTCTAGGTTTTTGATCTATCCCTTAATAGTAGCTCATAATTTCACTTGTAATAGATAACTTCCTAATGTTTAGGGTTAATAAATTAATTTATTGAAATAAAATAGAAGTGTTTTACTGGTTTAAGATATAAAATAGCATAAGAAAATATAGCTATGTAAAGAGTATTATATAAATAAAATTTGTGTTTGTATATAAAATATATACAAGTTATGTGGACTATATATATGAGTTCATCGGATTATACTATAAATAAATAAATTGTGGTGATTAATATTATTATTATTACTAAGAATAATACAATTAATAATATTATTAATTATAATATATATAGCAATATTAATTATTAATATTATTTATACATTAGGTAAATCTATAATTAATATTAAATTTATCCAAGAATTCATTAGGTAAATAATAATTATAAAATTAATAATATCAATATTCTTTGATAGTTTTATGAATTTTTTTATAATCCTTTTCTAAGAGATAGCCAACAAGTACTACATATATAAAAAATTATAATAAATATAAGAATAGAAGATTGAATTATATTTAATATTTTTTAAAAAAACTTTGTAAATATCATCTAAATGTGATTGATAATTTTATATGATAAATAATATATTAAAGTCTTTTTTTATCTTTGTTTGATGGAAGGAATATGACATATGCAATTTTATAATTTAACATATTACTCGTTTTAAATTATTTTCAAAATTAGTTTTTACAATAATTATTCCTCTTAAATTAGCATAAATAATAATAACTTACAAAATAAAAAATATAGTAGAAAATAGAAAACACACAATGTTTTTATACTAGTTGGTATATTAAAGCAGATTATGTCAAATTTTCAATCAATAGATTCAATTTTACTAAACAAATTAATATTGTAAAGTACAACTAAATATTGTTTGGACTCATAATTACTTCTAACTAAACCTTTAAGTATCCTTTGTAACACAATAACTCTTGTCTAAATCAAACTATTTTTTAGACTTAGTCACTATTGCCTAAAAGTGAATATTTTTTTTACTCAACCACTCCTGACTAAAACTAAGTACTCATTGGACTTAACTACTCTTGGCTAAAATTGAGTGTTTTTTGTTTTTTGTCAAACAACCACTCTCAGACTAAGACCAGTAAATTATCTTATTAGTGATCCATAAGTCACAAGGTTGTTTATTAGAGAGTGATAACTCTTTTGATGTATATAAGGTTTATGATCTCTCTTCTAGTTTGTTAAGTGAACATAAATAGTGTTTTCTATGAAGCTTTTGGGGACACAATTTTGAGAGAGTTTAAGCCCTGTGAAACTTCATCTATGCATTTCTCCTTCTTGAAGAATGACTTTATATAGGCACTGAAAAATGTAGTTGTTGCAAAATTGTTTCTGGTCGTTGAGTAGCTTCAACTCACTTGAATGTCTTTCTTGCGTCTCATGAGCTTATTTGTGAAGGATGCATTAAATACATTTCATGCAACATTAATTGCTTTTTTCTTCACACAATACCCTTAATGACAATACTTATCTCCCTAGGTTGCACAACCTTTTACACCAAAAAATAGAAAAAGTGCATATTGTACTAGGTAGATAGTTGGTCTAGAGTTAAGATATGTTTGTGTCAAGAAGTTATCGAAGAAAGCATATTTAACTCTTCATCCAAGATATCATTGATGTGACTTATGCTTGAATGAATCTTTGAAAACGTTTTAGGTTGAGTTCAAGAAGGGAGTGAATTGAACTTTGAAAGATTTTTATTCAATTTAGACCTTTGAAAATAGTTTTCGCAATTTGAAAAACTTTAATGAATCTCGATGCTAAAGATATGAGGTGCAGTAAAGAAATACACTGATTCAAATCACGAATGAACCAATTTGTTTTACAGGCAGATAGTGATTTTCAAACAGCACACAGCAGATTCACAATCACACACCAGATTCACAACAACACTTTAAGCAGATCAAGTTCACACAGTTTCAATAGCAATATTACACTTAGAACTGAATCACACAAAATTCCAAATTTGAATGAGAGCAAAGAGGAACAAAATTACAAAATACAAATTTGAAACTCCTAACACAGATCTACATTAATTTCAGCCAATATTAACAAATCTGATAAAGTTTCCTAACATCAGCAATTAATACAGATTTGAGAATTATTCAGAATGCAGATTCAATTATTCAGTTATACTAGGAACACAGAACAAGAATACAAATTCTGCAGTCTTACAACAATTCAGCCAAAGTTCTAATTCTTTGTAAAATCACAGATTCAGAATCTTATATGTACTACAGAATTAGAAAAGAACCAATCTGTTAAGCAAGATTTCTTTGGCTATTACATTAGATTTATCAGAACCAACACAGAATTCAATTTACAATGCATAAATCAATATCCAGCAGAGAACTTAAAACAGTTTTATTAAGATTACCAAAAATTAATTCAATCTTTCAATTAAACACAATGTGCAGTGCAAGAACAATACAAAATTGAAAAAGAAAGGTCAAGAACAATAGAACACAGTCAATTATACTGGTTCATCCTTCCTCAAGGGCTACGTCCAGTCTCCTTTGCCCCTCAAGCAAAGAAAATTTTCACTAACTTTAATCAATTGTTTACACACAAACAATTACACAATTCTTACTTCCCATAAGAATCAAACACCCATTGAAATGAGCACCTACTCCCCGTAGTCCCCACTCAAATCAGCAATCACACACAGGCTAAACCTATAGCCTACAACGATACACAGTTTCAACAATTTCACAGATTTGCAATCAGTTTACACAAATCTTGATACAAAAGGGATCAAGAATGGTAAAGAACAACTCCCTAATTGGCGCGCAAAAGAGGCCTTTGCACAATGTTGAAGAATTCCAATAGCACAGAATGGGTCAAACGGTAGTCTTCAACAAAAAACCTCAATTGATTTTCCTTAAGAACTCTCAATTTCACAAAAGTGTTTCTCACTGGTTTTTCTGCTGTAATGATTCTCTTTTCGTATATGTGTTATGGCACATTTTAGAAAACTCACTGTTTTTATAGACGAAAAGGCACCAATTCATTTTTTTTCAAAAACCGTTAATTCAGTTCTACCAGGTATCGAATAACTTGATTTCATGAAAATGGAAATCGCTTTATTTGAGCCCAGTGCAGTATTTAAAAACCAGTTTAATCGAAAACTTAGCTAATTCTTCAGTTTAACATTTTAAACACTTTTAGATCTTTGTGCCTGTTGGATTTCTCCTTGACTATGCATAGGTTCTTTGCCAATCACACCTAAACCTACTCACACCAGACCAAGACCTAAACCACTTCCAATTGTTTGCTTGCTTTTCCTTGTTGGACATGTCTTGCATGGCTTCATCAAATCCTTAGTCTTGTGAAAGTACTAACAATCTTCTTAACAGATGAAAGTAACGAACAATCCCTACAACACAAAATATGTACACACACACACGTATAAGGTTAGCTTTTATATACGCATATATAAAGCATATTCATGGTTTTACAAACTTAAAAAGAAAACATCACAGTGTTGTATTGTCTGACAAGCAAAACAATTCTGTCTTATATGATTTGCTTGTTGATCTAAAGTTATCATCTTACATATCAAACATAACCATATTTTACATTTAATCATTTTCAACACTTAATCAAAATCATGAGTGTTAAAATTTTTCCTAACACAAAGGTACCCTCCAATTTAAATGCTAACAACAATGAGTCTCACTATTTAAAACAAATTACAAGTACTATCATTGTCACTTTCAGCTTACAACAAGTACATAAAGCCTCTTTAGGTTATATGAGTACATAATGTCTCTCCAAAATAAGTACATAAAGTCTTTCTAGGTTATTCAGTTCAACTCCCCTTTAGTTTAAGCGTGCATACACAAAAGACCTTCACTAGTACAAAAATCATTTCTTTATTGATTCTGAAGGACATTCTACATTGGTTCCAAAACTAATGTAGGTGCAGGCAATGTAGAAAGTCTACATCAGTTTTATAACCAATGTAGTATATGCATATACTACATTGGTTGATAAATAAAATACTGACATAAAATATCAATCCTAAGAGCGCTCAGGAAGATATACTACATCGGTTGTGGCTCTCAACTGATGTAGTATCTACCCTATTACATCGGTTGGGAGCCACAACCGATATAGTATCTACCCTATTACATCAGTTGTGGCTCCCAACCGATGTAATATCTCTATTAAAAGAATATCAAGATTTTTCATAATTCTTTGATAAAATTTTTAATCCATACAATTTTTGACAAGTATAGATAGGTGAAGTAGAAAAAAAGATGTCAAAAATAGTAAAAATAATAAAAAACAAATAGTAAACGATGGAATTTTGGAAAAAAAATATTTCAAACCCCCTTTGGGGTTGCCCACGAGCTTCGATGCACCATTTCGTGAAACTTTCATTTTTGGAGCGTCTCAATCCAAGCTCTCTGTCAAAAGTTATGGTCGTTTGAAGTTTTTTCGTCCCAAAATTTTTGAAACCCAAAATTTATTATGCAAGCATACAGACAACAGTCCAAGCATACAAATAATACAACATTTCAAAGATACAACAAACGTACCTCTCTTGTAGACAGTGAGAGCAAAACAAGTGAATGCAAATAAATCAAAATAAAATCTACCAAAACTAGTGGATGCAAAAAATGAAGTGAATGAAACCACAAAGACAATGAGGGCAAAGGAAAATGGGGGAGAACAACATGCGACGTACCAATGAGAGTGAAACCGAAAAGCGAACCAATAGCACTCAAACGCGAACCGAAAACGTGAACCAATGACACCCAAAACACGAATCGAAAATGTGAACCAATGACACCCAAAACACGAACCGAAAACGTGAACCAATGGCACCCAAAACGCAAACCAATGACACCCAAAACGTCAACTAAAAATGTGAACTTAGAGTCCTCCAAACCAAACTTGAAGAGTGAACAAAACTGGGGAGTGATTGAAACAATGGCACGCACAACAGTGAAGGAGAAGGCAAAGCGAACATGGTTTAGTGAAGGAGAATGAAGCATAAGAGAAGAATTATGTGTGAGGGTACCATAAATCCCTAATTTTAACTTTAGGGAGATACTACATCGGTTGGTAGCTCCCAACCGATGTAGTATATAACCCAAATTTCACCAAATTTTCCTAAAAGTTCACTCGCAGGCCACGAGAAAGATATTACATCACGAGAAATATATTACATCGGTTGGGATCTTCCAGCCCATGTAATATAGGCTATACCCAATCGATGTAGTATCTTCAGCGCCATAACAAAATTTTCAAATTTTAAATTTTTTTCCAATCTTTTCTACATTGGTTAGGAGTGATAATCGATGTAGAATAGGATATATTACATCAGATTTGTGTTAACCAATGCAATATCTATCTGCATAATTTCAAAAATGTTACCGTGTTTTGATTTACATCGATTACATTTTAACCAACTTTTTATCATGTTGTAATATGTGTTTTCTTTTTACTAATACTTTTAGGAAAATACACACAAGTCTTTTCAAGTTATACAACAATCAAATGTTGTTCGATTAGAAGGCTCACAAAATATAAAATATATTTTAGAAGGGATATAAAATATATGTTGTCATCAGTGTAAAGAATAACTTCACACATACGAAAAGGAATTACAAATAAGACTTTTCTCTAACTTAGGTTTTTAACACTCATTCCATACACGTGTAATGTTGTTTATATCTTGGAACCTTAGTTCTTTTTACATGGTTGTTTTTTCCTTATATAATTGTCCAAGAAAGACGGTTGAAGATTGTGTTATATAATCATTTGTCAAAATTTTATGATAAAGTTATGGTCTATTCACATTCTGTAACTTATGGTATGTTGAAGTGATTAAAACACATTCATTTATCTTTATGAATGTCTTGTATCATTGATAATGCCAAAACAGACTTATACTCAATACTATCAACATCTTCATAAAATAATAGCCGTAAATCATTTGAAGATTGTTAGGACATGGCATCTGAAGTACATATCTAGTGTATAATTATTTCCACTCTATTTTACTTGAATTAAGTTATTTGAACTTGACTTAAGTCATTTGAACTTGACTTAAGTCATTTGAAGATTGTTGTTTGTATAAGAGTCTTTTATTATTAAGTGCTACAACAGAGTTGTCCACTTCTATACAATGAAATATATATGTTATTTATATTTTATCTCCAACATTACAAGCATATGTTTACTTCAAAAACATATTCTCCTGATTTTCTTATTGGTTTTTCATCTTGCGTTATTTTGATGCTTCTGGATTAGAAGTTATTTCATCACAACTTTCACAAGTTTAAATTTTTATTCTTGACCCTCCTATACAATCAAGGCCAATCACAACTTACATTCATAATAAAAGAATCAATTTATTTCAAAGTGCAAAAGGTGTCCATTATAGAGAAATGGAGGTCATAATTGTGAAAATTGTTCCTATAAACATGTATTTGTCCTTATAAATAATAACTGACATACATAGTGTACCATTTCAGTTTTCTTCAACGGAAACTTAATTTTTCTGCATTAAATAGAAAAATTTACTTCAATTTAAATCTTTACATAATTAATTTCAACTTTTATTTCATCTCTCAATAAACAAAACTCAATTTAACCTAACTTACAAACATTTTCTATAAAATTCATCACCTAAACAAAACCAAACTACAGAATTCATCACCTAAACAAAACCAAACTACATCTTGAAAAATATAAACACTTAAATATTTTTCAAAAATATACAAAAAAACAACTTTTTGATTATAAATTTTTCTTAAATTTAAATTAAAAACCAAAATTACCAAATATATAAAAAAGTAAAAAAAAAGTAAAATTCACATGGAAACTTCACTTAAAAAAGAATAAATAAATTGAAATCTTCGTGTATATGAAGATTTCCATTTATTAAAATTGAAATTAATTTAATAATAAGAGCCTCCAACTTAAAACGTCATCTTTGTGACTTTTTAATAACAAAAAAGAGGAGATAAAGTTGTCATTTTGGGTAAGTACTTCTTTCCAGTGAATTCGTACACTCCAAGAGGACTTACCCATTTTCTTAATATTTTTCAAATATATTCAAATTGATAAATTAAAAAAATTACACCATATGGGAACAAAATCCTTCTCTCTATAGAATCATTAATATAACTTACTTGTTTTCATTTATTCAAAGTGGTGACGATTGGAGCCGAGATAAAAGTAAATATAAATTGATGATGAAAATAAAATAAATGAATAAAAAACACTGAATGACAGGAATGGAAATGCAAATAAGAATGTGAGTAAAGGGAGAAGTGGCGTTACCGAGAGACATGGAGTTGAAGAAATCGAGGAGGGGAGAGAGAACTTTGATCTGATTGTGAGCGAGGTCATAGGAGAAATCGGTGTGGGAGAAGGAAGAAACGGTTCTAGAAAGTGAAGAAGATGAAGAAGAGAGGAGCCAAAACTAGGTGTGCGGTGTGGTGATGAACAGAGAATGAAGGAATGACCTTGAACTATTAACCTTTGAACATTATATAGAATGATAGATGTAGGATATACTTATAAATCATTGTTTACAGGCCTATAAATCAATAAACGTGAAAAAAATGCCAAAATCTCCCTCCAAAAAAAGAGATTTTCCCTATCTCCAGGAAAATTATTCTCACATTTTACAACTTAAAAAGCACATGGATACAATGACCTTGGAGTTTTCCACCGATAATTGCTTCACTACTTGATGAGGTTTCTTATAACATATGGAAGTATGCCTCCGTGGTTGAAGTAAGCAAGTTCGACCTGAAAATACAAGTGTAATAAGAACAAGTGTTAAAAAATAAATAACTGAATGAAAAGCTTAAATTACCTCAGTGTCAAAGCGTAGTGTGCAGGTGAAAGATTTTCCATTATCGGTTGTGACTGTCACATCTTGGCCAGGCCTAATCTCACCGATTTTACTTGGGATGTCAATTGTATAACGTTCTTGACCAGTTAATCCCAATGAGTCTGCATCCTCACCGGATTTGAAGCAGAGAGGAATAATACCCATTCCTACCAAATTACTGCGATGAATTCTCTCAAAACTTTTAGCTATCACAGCTTTGACTCCCTGTTGAAATGCAAGTGTCATCAGCCACCAAGAATATTAACCTTTTGTTTAAAGAAAGAAAAGTAGAAATTCAATTTAATCGCAAGTCATAATATATGAAGGAACTCACCAGTAGCATTGGACCCTTGGCAGCCCAATCTCTAGAACTTCCACTGCCATATTCAGCTCCCGCCAGCACAATGGTGTCTTGCCCAGAAGCCATGTATCTCTGGCATGAGACAACAATTCCAGGGGTTTAGAAAATGATGATCTATCACACTCTTTGGCACACTATGTCATTAAAGGAGCATTGCTACCAAGAACCAAGTCAAGAGATAATGTTCACATGCCTTAGTCACATTATTAAGCTTTGCATGCAGTGGTTATAGTTAGAAGTCTCTATTATCTATTTGAACAAACTAGACTCGATAGTTGATACAATTACGGCAGTAAACGGATTAATTAGAAATGTAGCATTTGGAAGTCATAAAGACATTCTCAGCTACAATTTTGATGATATAGAAACATTGGCAACCGAAAATATTTATATATAGAATGCTGTATGTTTTCACATTTGAAAGCTGAAAAGCAGTAAATAAAAACATGCCATATATGAGTAGGAAATAACTAACTGTTGCTGCCTCAAACACGTAGAGCTTCTCCCCAGTTGGAACGTGAATTGTCTTTGGGCCAACTTCCCCATTTAAGAGCTTGTTAACAAGGCGAATGTTCGCAAAAGTTCCCCTTGCCATCACTTCATCATTGCCACGACGGCTTCCATAAGAATTAAAATCCTTGGGTTCCACCCCGCGCTCAAGAAGGTATTTAGCAGCAGGACTATCCTTGTGAATGCTTCCAGCAGGAGAAATATGATCAGTGGTTATACTGTCACCAAAATTCAGTAGGCAATAAGCATCTTTTACACCATGAGGACCTGGAGGATCCATGGTCATGTTCTTGAAGTATGGAGGTTCATGGATATATGTTGAGTTGGGGTCCCATGAGTAGAGAGTGTCAGCAGGAACTTGTAGTTGATTCCACATGGGGTTCCCTTTGGTAACAGCCTCGTATGTGCTTCGGAACATGTCAGGCAACACACTGGATTGGACAGCCTAGGAACAAACATCCCCCGAACTTAATTTTACCTTATACACCATTGTATATTTAGACTCCATTTCATATAATGAAGGGAAACATGAAGTGCCTCAAAGAGGAGAGTTAGTTATTGAAATGGAAGAGAGAGAAGGTTAGAAACTGGTTAAGTTAGATATAGGGGGAAAGAGAGACAATAAAGGATGAATGAGAATTTGGATGTGAAATTCAACCAATGTGGCTTGAACTCAGTTCTGGCAATTGGGAGATATTTTCTAGCAATTTTCTTATAGTATAGCCTTCTAGTGTCTGAGAGGTATCCACTATTGCCGTTGAAATTCCTCATCTCGTAAGATAAAAAAAACATTCTAGCAGTTGACTATGCTTAGATCTATCAAAATTAGGCAACAATTACCTCAGCAATTTCTTCAGTAGATGGCCAGATATCCCTCAAGTACACATTCTTTCCATCCTTCCCTGTCCCAATTGGCTCATTCTCAAAATCAATGTCAACCTGGAAATTTGACCCAAAGGTATATGAAGAAAAGGTCCAACAACATTTCAGATTTTACTTTTCTTTAGTTAAATTGCATCATCAAATTCATAAAAAAGCATCATCCCAACTAATGAAGCTAAATAAAACTTGTACTCATAGTCAATAGAAACATTGCAAAACATCATGATATGACATTAACCATCACCGTCAAGAAAAAAAATATTTTCACAGTCAAATACGTTTTTGCTACACAAAAAAGACAAACATATAAGGGCCTATTTGGGTTGAGAAAACATTCACTGTTTTCATTTCTTATTTTCAAAAATATGTACAGGGAACTGTGACAAGTAGATTTAATTGTTTACCATGTTTGTTGTATAAACTTTGTAAAATATACGACAAAATGGAATTTTTAATATTTATTTGCGAAAACAAATATGAAAATCTTTTTCAAACAAAATAGGCCCTTATTGTATGTTTGAGTGCATAGGATATAACTTGCACGTATCCAAAATAAAATAAAGCCACCAAATTTTTTGAGGAAATTGACAATAGAAAGGATATATATATGCATTGGTACTCTACTTGAGTCCAAATACATTAATTATTCGGCAAATATAGAGTGTGATGTATTCTTTTATGTATAGGAAAATATGCTCAAATATGCTCTTACTCGGGCATACAAATGAGAATGATGCATATTGTCTGACTAGCAGTCAATAACATGCTTGTGATTAGCCATCAATAAGTTAATGATTTTGTCTATTTTCTTTACATCCAAAGAATGAATCAAATAACTACCCTTTATAAAGAAAGATGAAAATCAGCCAATGTTATAGAAAAACCAAAGAACAAAAAACAAATTATATACATTAGGATTATGAATTAGACATACATACCGTGCCAGCAAGTGCATAAGCAACAACAAGAGGAGGAGAGGCAAGGTAGTTAGCTCTTGTCAATGGATGTATTCGGCCCTCAAAATTTCGGTTCCCAGACAATACAGCAGCTGCTACAATGTCTGCATCAGAGCACACAAAAAACGAAATCAACAAGGCAAATATAAAGCAGAGTATGTCTAGTAGACTAGGAAGGGTATCTTAAGGTATAAAAGAGGAAAACATTATCTAAGAAAGCTAATATAAAGCAGGGTATGTCTAGGAGACTGGTTGGAATCTAAAAGTTACAACAAGAAAAAAAAAATTATCTGAGAAAACTGAGAGTAGAAGAGATGTCAATGGATGAGCTTCAGTTCAAGAAATTGTATTTTGTTACAAAGTATCACCATTCTCTGATATGGCAGAAGAAACGGATTCTTCCAGCTCTCCTGAATTGCCAATACATGTAGTACACCCAAATCCAACTATATGAAAACCTTGTTCGTTTAAATATTTTTGCAGTCCACTGCCAAAAAAGAAGAAATAGATGCAAAATAAGGAATATATTTTCACTAAATTATACACAGGGTAAGTGACTACGTTATAATACAAATTACTGCATAAGCGTTCTAATAAGAAGCACAAAATACCTTTGTTGTAGATATTTTGTAACAACTCCAGAGCCTGGAGCAAGACTTGTTTTAACCCAAGGCTTGACCTGGCAAAATAGTGAAAACAGAAACAATTAGAATCAAGAAAAGGACCACATAAGATACATACAATTTTTTTCCATTTATTATGTGAAGGGAAACAGACAGTAGAAGGTAGGACTTCATCCCCAAAAAGAGAACTAGCATTGTTACAATTTATATAATCATATCAGTCAACTAACCTGCAAACCAAGTTCATGAGCCTTTTTTGCAACAAGACCAGCACCAAGCATAACACTAGGATTTGATGTATTTGTACAGCTTGTGATTGCAGCAATCACAACACTGCCATGCTTGAGCTCCGCTGGCTGCCCATGAAAATCAAACTTTGCAACTTTTCCTTGTGCTTCTTTTGGTATAGCAAATCCCTGTTTTGAAATAATACATTTAGGAAATGCAGTATCTCATATTCATGTAGGGTTCTCATCGGACAACAGTCAATGAATCATGTATGATTCCACTTCTGCATATTCAATTACAGTGAAGATAAAATGTCTTGTAATCTGCGATATCCCCTCCAATAATTTACATGTATCCCCCATTTTTTTTACCAACGCAAAAAGAAAAGATTTTTTGTGAATGAAAAGGATTTTGAGAACACTCCACAGGATAATAAGGCATGTCACACCAAAAATAGGCATTGATCCTCCCCTGTTTTCTTCTTAATAAAAAATACATATATAAGTTTACAATCTTATATAAGTAATTAATGAATTGTGATAGTTTTTACTTTTTTCTATCAGAGATCTCTGATTGAGTATCCATCCTGGAATACTATTGCAAACTACAGTAAATACGGTTCTATTAATGCATAGGAATTATATATAATGGCTCAAATGGCATCTCTCCTCATTATCATTACCGAAATTCTATTAACGCATTAAATTTATGTAATTGTTAGTATCTTCTCTATGTAAAGCTCATTTAATAATTTAAGAGAAAATAGACTAAGCATTGACAACGTAAAAATGTCATCCAATCACAAACTACCATGTATATGGTATATTTGTTGGCTTTTACAATAGCTACCTTAAAAGTCAAACCAACAGTAATTGCTCATTAATTCAGAGAATAAAACTGTTTTGCAAAGTTAATACATAACCATTAAACTAATAATTGTTTTCTTTTATCTAATCAAGTGATGCCGATGCAAAAAGTTTAACGTAGGCTCGCGGGAAATACAAAGTTACAATCAGTATCAATATACAAGTAATAACTAAAGGGGAGGTTTATGGTAGCAGTTTAGGCTAATTAAATTTTTTAACGGATTCATTTCTCTTTGATCGGAACCTTCATATTAGGTGTAATGTGTACAGATACTGAGTTTGGGGCTGTGGTCGGCTGTACCTATGATCGGGGATGTGAGCACAATGCCTTTCTACCGGATACTAGTGTCACAAGTCATTTTCGGTGTTGTTATTGTGCAATGTAGCCTAGAGAGTATGCAGTGGCGGCACAAGGACAAAAAGCTATGCCGGAATGACAGACTTTACATCCACATAATTCTATATTTCAGATTTCTTTTAATTTTTCCTCGTTGTTTGGAGGGTGTGGGCCACATACAACGGGTAATTATATGCATTGTAGTAGGATTTTGTTCAATTACGGTTCATGGAGTCCTGTTTTAACGTATTACTTTAAGGTACCAGTTGCCTGTGGCCTTGAGTTTCAATTGTGTACTAGCAACTTAAGTTAGGCACGTGTGTGCCCAAGTTAGGATTTTCATTATTAATGAATTCTTTTGCTTACCAAAAAAACATCTAATTAAATTTTATGTTTAGAAGGAAAACTATTGAGGTAGTGTTAGATATCCAAGTGTGAGTCTAAGTCCCACATTGAGTAGAAATGAGATTATTAAGCAACAATATAAGAAAGAACACACAAACCCAATGTCTTAAGGTTTTGAGTTGAAGGTAGTGTGATTTCCTTATGTGGATTTTGGCTCAGTTCTCATTGTTTAAGATCATTCCCAAGTATTTTTCCCTCGAATTTTTCCAACAGATACGAATACAAGTTCTAGTTCACTCTTGAGTAAAGCATGATTGTCGTTTATCTAATGTTGGATGGGTGAAATCTTGGTTAGTTTTATAAGAGTTTTCATTTCTATTTGTACAATTGTCCTCACATTTAAAAAGCTCAGATGTTTTCTTACGGCAAATTGCAAAAATCTACCATAATAAACAATAGAGACTGATGGATGATATCATGTCAACTATTAGAGCAAGTGTGGGAATACCAGTTTTCTGACTTTTCAATAATTTACATGAGCACTAATAAAGAAACATGCAATAATTTACATAACACAGGAGGCTAGGGTGCGGTATATGAATTTACAAATGAATGGTAATAAAGTTTATATTTCAATATAATTTTAAAATTTTTTTATAATTCATATTTTTTAACAGATTTGGTATAAATATATATTTTTTTCCTATAAGGCTTCTTACTAAATATTGTTTTCCAATAAAAATTAAATTTCTTAGACTTGATTAATATATATTTATTTAGTTACATAATAACATAAACTTAAATTCATATAATCCTTTCTATTTCTCCATGTAAGATTAATTTTAGTTACATGCGTGCGTGTAAATTTTATGAAACAAAATAGGAAAATTTACAGCTAATTTATTCACTCAATTAATTTATCTCGTTAATAAATTCTCTACATCTCCGTGCAACGCATGGGTACTACAACTAGTTATACTAACAGGATAGCATTGCTGCTTCAGTCATTGAGTAAGTCCATGAAACATTATAAAAATGACCCTTGTATATTCTACAGATTTTTGTAAATGACACCGAATCTGCAAGTTGAAGATCTAAAATTTAAACAAATAAAAAAACCATTAAAATAAAGAACTGTTGATGTCTGCTGGTTCTTGGTTATTTAAAAAACTATTTAATTTTGTGCAGCAAAATCAACTTGTTTTAAACTATGAAAATCCAGGTACACAACCATGGACAATCAAACAATGTTATTAATTTGTCCATTGCAGAAGACAAACACTGAATGTGAGATTAAGAACCTAATTAGCATTTTATCACAACCAAAATGGGTAGAAAATAGCAATTTTTCTTATAACTATCAACAGCTAATTCAACATATAAACTACAAATTTTTTTCTTATAAAGCCAAAATTTGCTATCACAGTATTACTAACCTTAAACCCAACTTTGTTATCAAGACAAGCATGCCAGTCAGCCTTCATTTCTTTCAAAGACACCCGATCATGAGGTCTACAAAAAATATCATTTATAATATCAAAATATATCATTGATAATAGGGTAAAAAATGAAATAAAACCTATAATGCAATACACGGCAACACACAAATGACACAGAATCTTACCTCTTTGGTCCTGAAATACATGGTTCAACATCGGAAAGGTTTAATTCAAGATATGATGAATACACTCGGTCTTGTTGAGGCTGAATTCACTGAAAATAAATTAGTGTTCTACACCTCCAACATATATGCATGCATTCGTTATTTGGTTAAGAAGGACAAGTTTGTAGGTTGATAATGCTACCAACATTACCTCATTATAGTCAACAAACAGTTTGTTTGCTCTGAGATAAGACTCTATCATGGCCACCTGTGTCCACACAAAAGAAGGTCAATAGATATATAAGCACTTCACATCAGAAATAATAAATGAACTGATACATGGTACTCACAGTCTCGTCACTCCTTCCAGTTAACTTGAGATATTGCAATGTAACATGATCCACAGGGAAGAAGCCCATGGTGGCACCATATTCAGGAGACATATTAGCTATAGTGGCCCTATCAGCCAAAGATAATTCACCCATACCATCACCTAGGTAACGAAACAAATAACTGCTAATCAGTAAGGACAATCAGTGTAAGTTGAAAAAAGGAGGAAAAAAATGAGACAGTAGACCTCAATTGAACTCAATTACCATAAAATTCAACAAACTTCCCCACAACACCATGCTTTCGTAGAATTTGAGTCACGGTTAGAACTAGGTCTGTTGCTGTAACACCGTTGCGTAGTTTTCCAGATAACTTGAACCCAACAACACCAGGCAAAACCATGCTCATAGGCTATTAAGAATCATAGCACACAGCAATGCAATCAGCACACTTCAAGATAGAGCAAATAAACAAAACAAAGAGGCTCCAATGTGCCATCATAATTCATGAATCAGTAGAGCTTTGAACAGAATTAAGATTGACACGCATTGCATTACATGTTTATATATCAAGACCACAGGGTAAAGTACCTGACCAAGCATTGCTGCCTCGGCTTCAATACCTCCAACTCCCCATCCAGCAACACCAAGCCCGTCTATCATAGTTGTATGTGAATCAGTTCCAACCACACTGTCAGGATAGAGGAGGCCCTCATTGTTGAATACAACCCTTCCAAGATATTCAAGATTGACCTGGAATCCAAGACATCAAACCAAAAGTCCCCAACTTTAATTAAAAATGAACGATTAAATTCAATGAAGTCATTTAGCGTATATATTTCCAAATTTACCTGATGTACTATACCAGAACCAGGAGGAACAACAAGCATATTACGGAATGCAGTTGACCCCCATTTAAGAAAAGCAAATCTCTCCTTGTTTCTCTGGAATTCAAGCTCCATATTGGCCTGCACTGCATTTTCGGACCTTGCAACATCAACTTGAACTGAATGATCAATGACAAGATCAACAGGAACCTGTCCATAATTATACCTAAAAAGTCAGAATAACTTCACAAACATAAAACATATGGTGAATATGTCTAATACAGTGTTTTTGTTTTCCAAATTCCTTAGTGTCAGATTTCATCTTGAAACCAATTGGCATTAAGCCAAAATATTCAACATACATATAAGCCACACTAGTTTAAATGCCTTTAAGACGACTGGTTTAGAACATCACATTTTATTTGAATGAAGTTTTCCCCACTAGTCTCCTCAAAAGATGAGTTCCTTCCAATGACATATGTTTAACACCGCAGCACCAGATTCCTAAACATACCTTAAGGTGTAATATTACAAAAGTAATTATGAGTTCAAGGTACATGCACCTCTTCCTGTTGTAGAGTTAATTTTTTTTTTAAATTTCATTGATGACTGTGATAAAACATTTATACATAACAAAAGCAGATATGCAAATGATAAGAAAGATGCGTACCAAAGGATTGATCTTATTTGAATCACTGCCAAGCTTATTCATAGCATCGCGCATGCAAGCCAGGTCAACAACAGCCGGCACTCCAGTAAAATCCTGGGGTGAGGAAAGATGTTCAAAAGAATAAAACATATAACTCCGTATCTCCCATCCCTAACATAAGTATTTCACCGTATCCAGGTTCCAAAAGTTAACAAGATACCTGCAAGAGAACACGAGCGGGCTTGAAAGGAATCTCAACTTGCATAGTAGAGTTTATTTCCCAGGCAAGAATCTTCTCTACATCTTCTATTTTTACTTGAAAATTGTCACAATTACGAATGGCAGATTCAAGTAGAATTCTGATGGAGTATGGTAACCTGTCTATTATACAGGCAAAAGGTTGATACCACTAGTAACACAACTGTCACACGTGACAGAAAATACAAACATAAAAGTACTAACATCATGTATTTTAATCAAGACCCCATCACACATAGCATGATTCAAAGCATGAACAAAGTCAGGCCAGGCCAGGCCATATCAGCAACTTACCAATTCTGGGATCATTGAGAGAAGGAAGACTGTAGAACTTTCCAAACTCCCCACCACCCGGCTTCGGGAGACTATTCAAGTTTCCCTTGAAAGGATTTTCTTTGGCTGAAATGAGCATTAACCGGAACATAATCAGCACTATACATTAGAAACTTCAACTCATCTTATAAATCGACACAATGACAATCGACACATTAGATAAGATAGTGCAAATCACACCACTCCTCAAACCAAAACCAAACGTTGATACATTAAATCCTAAATTTTTAAAAACAGTTTAATAGACATGCCCTAATGAAAAGATTTTACAATGTCAGTCAATTAAAAAATTATCCACAATTTTTATAATGTCACTGATATCATACACTAGATAAACGTTTATAATTAAAATTCTCAATTTTAGAAAAGGAATTTGTGTTGACCCCAAGTCCATCTTATGAATTTATTTTGGTCCAAATAACATTTTAAGATGAATCATCCCTTCTAAAATATTATCCGCTTTAAAATTCGGAATTTCATCGTAGTTTTATGCTTAAAAGATATCTATAAGGATTAAAGAAGTTATTTAGATTGTATTTATCTCGACTCTTACATGATATATGGGATACTTGGATACACTGAAACAAGCCCCAGTCGAAAACTAAAAGGAGAGAAGGTTAGTCTTTAGAACTGTTTTTCTATTTCCACATATGGTGATAACAAATGTTATCTCGAATGCGATGATTCACCTAACTAACTTTATGTGGAGATAAGGTTCCAGAGATAAATCCTCTTTCTCCTAAACCCTGTGAACCATTCTCTTAGAAATCGAGGATAACAAAATTTATATACATGTTCCTCACTTAACCTTTAACGACAAAACCATAACAGAGATTCAAACTCCAATGGTGACAACACCTTGAATGTGTGATTGACCTATGTCAGAACAGAGTTTAATTGACATACACTCTCACATGGAAACTTTCAGTGAATGTACGAGCATTTGCTAATAAATGATAGTGTAAAAGAATCACACTGCTGACATATTATTTCTACGAACTGATACGAGGTGAATAAAATAAACAAACGCTTCAGAATTGCTGGAGAGGAGGTGTGAAGCACCCATGGTAGCGATTTCGCGGTGGAAGCCTTCGATGGCGGGAGCGACGGCTCTGATTGGATGACGGAGAGTGAGCGGAGAGACGCGATGGAGGCGGTGGCTCCACCGCGGGAGGGAGGAGCGGAGGTAGTTGCGGGAAGAGTACGGAGTGAAAGAAGGAGGAAAAGCGAAGGTTCTAGAAGGCGAGGAAGAGATGAGTTTAGGCATAGTTGCTCTGAGGAGCGAAGAGGCAGTGGAAGAGGGCGTTGTTACACTCATGCTGATGATCACGCATTCGGAAGCGGGACAAAGAAAAAGGATGCTAACGGTTTTGCGGTGCCTTCTGCAGAAGAGAGACGGTATGGCTGTTTTCTGTGGTAAGGTTTGGAGTGAGTAATTGAAATAGATGATGACGACGAGACTGTGACTATTGATTGGGATGTTAAAGTCGCACCCCTTGTGGAGGCTGAGTTCTCGAGCTTTCTTCTATCAACTACTGTCACGGACAAACTAGCACTAGCAGGTAACAACTACTAATTTAGAAAGTATCAGTTTTTTCAATTAACTAGATAAACTATTAGGTTAAATTGTAGTAATTAGGATGAATGAACATGCCACACTTTAACAAAATACTTAGTTAAAAATTGAAATTCTTTATAAATTTCAATTAATAGAAACTTAATTAAAATATTAGTACTGCCATTAAATTCAATGAATAACAATTATTTCCTTAGTATTACAACTGGTATAACCATAAATAGTATATTATCGTTACATAACCGGAAATAGATAAATTGTACTTGTGAAAAATACCATTTTCTTCTTCAAAAGTACTTAAAATATAATTTTCGGTAGTGATTTAAATTTTACACATAAATCATTATTAGCTCTTAGCAACTTTTAGTTTGAAAAAAATATTTTGAAAACTTTGATTTGAATTAATTTTGCTCCTAATTTGTTTTTTTTTAAGAAACTAAAGTTATTAAGAGTCCTGGGACTTCAATATTGATAGTATGGTTTGTTAAGAAACTTTTTAATTTGTGTTGTTTAATATTATATTATTTATTCTGTTGGTTAATATTAGATTCTTTAATATGTTTAATATATTAAACGATTTAGTATTTATAAGAATGTACAAATTGATTAGACAATCTAATAGAACAACCAAATTAGACTCTCTATTATACAAATATATTAGATGGTCTGGTAAACAAAAATGTATTAAGATTAGACGATCTAGCACAAATAAATAAACTAAATGATATAATATACATAAACACACAAATAAATAAACTAAATGATATAATATACATAAACATAGATTGAACACTTTAACGTAAACAAATAGATTAGACAGTTTAGTATAAACAAATCAAACGATCTAGTATAAACATAATGACTAGATAGCTTAATATAAATAAAAATATTAGACGATCTAATGTTAAACAGGACGGACTAAACGAATGTATCAATATACTAAACTATCCAATACTAAAGTCATTATATTTCCTACAACTTTAATTTTTTAAAAAAGTATTAACAAAAAAAATTAATTTAAATTAAAGTGATACTTAAGAAAAATAATTTTTTTAAAATACCTTAAAATGACGATTTTTGTGTAAAATTTTAAATATCATTAGAGCACATTTGTGTTTTAGCAATTTATGAAAAGTGAAGTGACTAATACAATTTATCTATCTTGATAATATTTTTAAACCCTAAAGCCTAAATCATTTGTTAAAACCAATGCAAAATTTTATTATTTTGATAAAATTTTCTATACCTCGAGTCATCAAAATGCCAGGAGGTGGGTGCACCTGTCTTACTCAAGAGTACTCAAGAATATGATAACTCTTCAATTAATTTTTAATTTATTCAATTCATAAAATATTAAGTTTCAAATTTTTACAAATTTAAATATTTTAAATTAAATCTCTACTAAATTTTACTGGTATAAATAAATACTTAAAAATTATATATTTTTAATTTAATTGATATATTTCTATATTTAAATTAATTTTTTATTTATTTTCACATATTATTTTGTGTTAATATTAACTAATATAATTTTTTTATTAATATAACAACTGAATTTTACTTTTAAATAAAAATAAACAAAAACTAAATTAGTTATTAACACCAATATTTATTTTTGAAAGATATTAATACTAAATGTATATAATTTAATTATTTTTTATATTTTAAAGATATTTGTTGAAATGGATATAGTATAGAAACTAAAATATTATTATTAATAACATATTTAAATATAAAAATATTCCAATTATAATAATTGAAAGTAATTAATTGCAATAATCAAATTGTATTACATTGATATGTTGCCAAAAAGAGAAAAAAATTGAAAAACTCTTAATCTATAAATCATAATAATTTTTTTTTATGAATGGGAGATAACCACAAAATACAATTTAAACCTATTAATCATAAGTAATTAAAATAAAAGGTACAGAAAAAAAATTAAATTAATTAATTAGTATTTAATGTATTTAACTACAACGAATTTAAATATTTTCGAACATAATTCAATAATACAAATAAATGGAAAACATTATATTGAGCATAAAAGTATAAACCAGTATTTTTTTTTAATTTAAGGACATAAACAAATTATTTCTTTGTGTTCTTATAACCAATAGGTGATTAATTTATTTCATCCGAGTCAATAAATCAGAAATATCAAAATACATAAAATTAATATGACCATACTTAGAATTACTATTTTCATAGTCAAAATACTTTTCTTTATATTTTAGTAATTCTTTATAAAGTTTAACCATATATTTTTAATGTACAAGAAATACAAGATGAATGATCTTTGTCACATAAATGATATATATATTGTTTGTGATTTTTTCTTTCATTTATTTCACATTCTTATTCCACTTTACTTCCAACCAAAAAGTACTATTACAAACATCTTTATAATTATGTCTAATTATGATAAATTAAACAATCTTGTCCATCCAGAGTCCTTATGAATATTAAGACTGCACAAATGTGACTGAAATATTTTCACTGTATAGTTTTTATCAAAAACTCATTACTTTCTTTCTCAATTCAATTTTTGCAAGAATTGATATATTTATAAATATAACATAAACTTTAAATGTCAATTTAATAATACTCAAATATGTTTGAAAGCAACTTCCTTGAAGACCATAAAAAAAATAGAAATAAATTTATTTTTCCTTTAACAAGAATAATCAAATTAAGTTATCTTTCTTCCTTGCTGTAATATACTTTAAATTTTGTAGATTGATTCCACATCCCCACAAATAAAATCCTGTGTACATATTTTGTTGCCCTAAGACATCCTTGCCACGTCAGACACACGTGCAACGTCAGACATCTATGCCACGTCATCCCATGCAGCTCTCAAAGTAACATTTTCGTTTTAACTACCTACCCCTCCATGGAACCCTGCCTTACCTTACAACGAAAGGGTTTAGGGTTTTTGTGAAACAATGGCCGAAGAAAAGCAACCAAATGTGCCGGTTCTGCCATGGATGCGCCACCCCGTCGACGTCACTCACTGTGAGCAACTCTCCCTCCGCCGGGTTCCCTTCCTGGACCGCAGGTACTTTCCTCCAATAATCCATTAGTTTTAGTTTCAGTCTGCATCAATCACACTATTTATCGTTTTTTAAAAATCAATTCCTCTCACAAATTTCAATTTCACCAGGTTAAAGTCAGCACTAGAGAACATGGAAATCTCGAAGCTGTTCCCAGTTCAAGTGGCGCTTTGGCAAGAAACCGTTGGACCAGGTAACTTTGAGCGAGACCTTTGTGTAAACTCGCCCACAGGAAGTGGCAAAACCTTGGCCTATGCTCTTCCCATTGTGCAAAAGTTGTTGCCTGCTTCCGCTTTCAAGTGCCTTCGTGCTTTGGTTGTGGTTCCCACCCGCGACCTTGCCTTGCAGGTTAAACAGGTTTTCGATGCTATTGCATTGCCATTGGGCCTGCGTGTGGGCTTGGCTGTTGGCCAATCTTCCGTTGCTGATGAGATTTCTAGTCTCGTTTACCTACCGGGGGAAGAGGAGGGTCCAGAGTTTTTGTCTCCGTTCTGGTTTCAGAGTAAGGTGGACATATTGGTGGCAACCCCCGGAAGGCTTGTGGACCATGTCCACTTGTCTAGGGGTTTCACGTTGAAGCATCTTCGTTATCTTGTGAGTAGTGAAATTAGTTAGTTGACGCCCTTTGATGGAAATTATCATTGTATCACATGTTTTTCCGTGTATAAAAGTATGTGGTAACATTGTTGACTTTCACGAATGCTACTTGCGTGATTTTTAATTTATATGAAAAGTAAATATATTTTTGTTTGGAAATTCAACTCAAAGTATACCAATTTTTTGTCCTTAACTTCGGTGCTTTTCTTGTTTTGTTTGTGTTTTGACAAGTTGAATGGTGTCAGGTGGTTGATGAAGCAGATCGGTTGCTCCGGGAGGACTACCAGTCCTGGTTACCCACTGTACTTAAATCGACCCAATCTAGCAACAATGATGATGATGGTGGTGGTGATGATGTTTTCCAATTGGGGTTCCCTTATTCTCCCTGGAACAGAAGAACAACATGGTGGGTTTAAAGTTCATTTGAATGTCCCTTGAAATGTTTCGTATCGAATCAATGAAAAATGGAAAACGTGTTGCCCAGTGGATATAGCAAGTTGGTTACGTGGACAACTATTGCTCTTTTATGATCTAAGTTCTGATAATATGTGCTAGTAACTATGTTAATTAGAAGAAATTTAAAGAATATATTAAATAAGCATGGTTTTATTCCTGTACTAGATATAGCAATGTGTTTTTGGTTTCTTATCCATATCAATACACTAGCATTCAAGTGTTGGTTGTTTTTCTTAAATGATGGAATGAAAAATAGCATTAAACCTTTGGTTAATTTTTCCTAGTGATGCAATTTAAAATTTGATACGTGAATATAAATAAGACAATGATGTTAGTTAGTTAGTCAGCTGTTGTTAGTTCATAGATGTTTTGCCTATAAATAAGGTAGGATGTTCTATTCTAGACAGCTGAATGTAGACGGAAATGATAGTCAAATGCAGTGCACAGAGTCTTTGAGCTCTCTGTATCTCTCCTCTTCTTTCTATCTCTCTATTCTGTTCTTCCCTTTTCCCCTCTCCTCGCCCTGTCTTTCCCACCTAAATTCTATGTTAAAATATTCAGAAAATAACTTAATAGTAATATACGTCCAGTTTTATAGCTATGAAGTTTTGTACTTTGTATTGTTGCATTAATGGCCTTACTAGTTAGCAGCGCTTTCAATTTCTAAATATTTTATTGGGAAGACTAATATTGTAATTGGTGTATTTGATTTTTAAATTTAACATTTTTACCGTGTTAATATTCAAAGTACAGTATTAAAACTTAAATGGATCTTTAATTGTTGTTTTTATAGTTACTATTGTCTTTGTTATCTTTTCATTTAATAAACAAATGAATGCTCACCATAATTTTGCTTGACTGATTTTATTCTGTAGTAGTGGAGTTGAGATGGGGTCCAAGCCTCACTCTAGACTGGCAAAGGTGGTTTTATCTGCGACATTAACTCGAGACCCAGGGAGGCTTGTTCAGCTTAATTTGCATCACCCTTTATTCCTCAATGCTGGCAAAATGCGGTATAGGCTCCCAGAAAATTTGCAATCATACAAACTGGTATGAAATTGCGTAGGAGTTTTCTTTTTTTTAAATTTCTGAAGGGTGTGATGGGGATCTTTTAAGCCTTTGTCACCATGAATTTGGCATCTACTATGGCTAGCTAGTTACTAGATTTAATTTTTCACAAATTTAAAACTTTATATGTTATAATGAAAAAGTTCCTTTTGTACTTTTATATTTTTATGTATTGTAGATCTGTGAAAGAAAGGTCAAACCCCTGTACTTGGTTGCCCTTTTGAAATCCCTGGGAGAAGAAAAATGCATAGTTTTTACAAGATCTGTGGACTCAACACATCGTCTATGCAAATTGCTGAATTGTTTTGGAGATCTGCAAATTGACATCAAGGAGTATTCTGGTTCTCAATATCAACGTGTAAGAAGGTAAGTTTTGATAAACTCGCTCTAAACAATTAGTTAATGTTTTAAACTTTGAGCTGAATGCTCTCCTTGTGGGCTGGACATTATGCAGAACTTGTTTTTAAAAACCTTTTCATCTTTGGAAATTCGTGTGTTTATAGTTTCGACTTTAGGTTAGCTTATTATGTTTGAAACAACTTATAATAAAAGGCTTACTAAAGAGTACTTTTGAAATAATAGTGATATATCCCAAATTTATTGAAAACTATACATGCCACTGTTCTGATAAAAAAACGCTACTTCTCTGCAGCAAGACACTGAATGAGTTTCGAAAAGGGCAGTTTCAAGTGCTTGTATCTTCTGATGCAATGACTCGGGGAATGGATGTAGTAGGGGTAAGAAATGTTATTAATTATGACATGCCCAAATACATAAAGACTTATGTTCATCGAGCTGGCAGGACTGCAAGAGCTGGCCAGACTGGGCGTTGCTTCACATTGATGTCAAACGATGAGGTATGAAGTTCTCTTGTCTCATTCATGGTCGTTGCTTGTGCTAGATTGAGTTTTATGCCATTTTAGCCATGGAAGAGGCTAAATTACGACTTTGTAATGACTACTAACTAGATTCAACAATTACTTTCTTGTTCCAGTAACTTTTTTCACTTAATAAGCAACTAAGTTGATCTCTAGTATAGATTAGGTGAGTAGCTTATGCTTGGTACTATGCTCATGATATTTACCTATATATTTTAATACTTTTTCTTTTTGCTAACTAATAAATCAACAATTTCTTTCTTTTTCTAGTTACTTTGTTTACTCACTAATCAACTAAGATAATCACTAATATAGTTTAGGTGAGTGACTTATGCTTGGTGCTATGCACGTGGTGTGTGTATCTATATGTCTTTATCAAAGGTGCAGAATAATATTCCTGAGAATTTAATTTTTAACCTAGTTCAATGGCATGGTGCGTTTCAAGTAGCCAAACTCACTTAGTTGGTTATGACTGTTTTTATCGTTGGGTGCTTCATTGATGTTTTCTTTCTGCTGTGTTGTTTGTTTCTTGTAAATAAATTTAAGAAGCATCTTTTATCTGGTTGGCTCTTTGTAATCTTTTTGAATTTATTTTATAGAAAAGAATGAAATTAATTTGTTTTGGCTTGAATTATCAAATACAAGCACTTGCTGCTTTGGCTTGAATAAATAATTATCATTCCGTAGTTGTGTTTATGTCGATACTCTTTCATCCCTGTGGCTCACTAGTGTAACTTTTCATTACTAGAGTATTGTTTTCCTAGATCATTCTTGTTAAATTATTGTCTACACTTGTCCCATTCCAGGTTGGACGATTTAAGAAGTTGATGAAAAAGGCTGAGGCTAATGCTTGTGTTGAGCATACTGTTCCATCCCATTTGATTGAAGAACTTCATAGTACCTACCAATCAGGTAAATATTTTAAATTCCATTTTTGGTGTGTAATGCACAAACACCTTTCTCAATCATTGCCGTGGGTGGATAAACTGGACATCAGTTCAGTAGGCCATTGACATTGCTTGTAGCTTCATGTGCTATAACGAATATGGATATATGGGATAAGGGACAAACAAGGCACAGACAGTATTGGTGGAAAGCTTCTCTTTTTAATTGAGTATCCATTGCAATAGAAAAGAAAGGTGTATAGCCTAGAATTATTGCAGCTCATCAAAAGGATAAGATGGAATCTAGGAGACAAAAACGACAGTCTAATACAGCTTACTAAAAACATAGCAAAAGAAAGTCCTAGACTATTTTTGAAGCTTAGATTTGATCTTGCCCATTGATCATGTGTGGGCTGAATTGTAACTTGGGCCTTTTTTTATATCCCTTACAAGCTAGAGATAGGAAGACATCAACCAACTCTAGCTTGGACAAATTTGAAATACTTGAGAACATACAAAGGAATTTGAAATTTAGAGTGTATCTTTCCCAGTCCTAGGACCTCGTATTTATAACTACTTTAGATGACCAAATACAATGTATATTTTAGATAGACCAGATACAATGTACGAGAGGGAAGAGAGGAGAATCTGAAATGAAATAAATTCTATTTAAGACTAATTAATATAATTTAATCTAACAGAAATAAAAGGTTTTAGTTCTAGAAAGGAAGGTTTGAATAGGGCTTAAAATCTGCTTAGAATTTTTTTTAGCAATAAGGCCTATTAGACATTGCAGGGGTCACGCAAGGCGTTTTTAGATTGGTTGACGTTTGTTTTCAATAATGTTTAACAACTTCAACAACCTTCAACGTTCTCAACAACTTTGATTTGCATGGGGTTTCTTCAATTTATTGGCATCACAAAAAGAACTCTTGGGATTGAGGGCTTTTGCTTTTTCCTGTGTTAAAGTCTTCTCAAAATGTACTTGACAACTTTCATTGATGAACATTTTGTTCGGTGAAGGACAACCTTTTTCTTTGCAACTACTTTATATTGACAACACCAAAATAAGCATACAAGTTTAGGTTAGAGTATGCTCGAGTCAAAATCTTTGGAGAGCGTGAGAGTTCTTTCTTCGGATAGACAATCATGCATGTAGATTGCATCTAAAGAGTTTATGTTTGAATGTCATCTTATGAAGTTAGAAGCATCTTGGTCTTGTAGTTTGCATACAACGCACCTTGATTGAGACTCATCTGCTCTTGATAACTTGCGTCTACCACATCTTGATACTCAATTGGTCTTTGATAGCTTTCATCTAGCATATCGTGAGACTCGTCTGGACTTAATAGCTAGAGTCCAGTGTTTCTTTAGATTGCATCCAAAGCTTTTGTTAGACTTCGTCTAGTCATATTGTGTTATGGGTTTTTATTTTTGTTTTACACTAGCAAACTTCTATAAATAACAAAAAAATTGGTATTATTGTTGTAATAAAAAATCATTGGTAGTTTTAGGTATGATTCTCACATGTAGACTTTGTTTGACTAGGAGTGAATTGTCTGTCTTAACAAAATGTTTAGGTGAGAATGTTTGCTATAATTAGGTGGAGGATGAGATTGGGAGAACATGCATTAATCCTAGTTGAGTCTTCTCTCGAACTATATATGACAATCAATGTTCAGATATTTAGTTCGTTCATGAATGGTAACTATGTGAAAAGGGCTTTGATGGTTACAATATAAAACAGCTGAATGAGAAGAAGTGATAAGATCTTTGAGAAGTCGTAATATTGATATGGGATGACAAAAAATATCGACACTCAATAATTTTTAGGAGAGAATCGCATGATGGGGTATGGGAAAGTATTGTGGACAAAAAAAAATAAAAAGTATATATAGATAATTATAAAATACAAAAATATAATTTTAATCTAAAAATAATGAAAACAACTATATAATTGATAAAAATAGTCTAAAATTCAAAATAACAAGCTATAACGGGTTATGCGAAAACATTCGAGACAAAAAAAAATACAATGTGTACATATATATAACTAAAAAAATATAGAAATATAGCTACAATGTGAAAATAATGAAAGATAACCATATAATTAATAATAATAACAACAATAATAAGTTTAAAAATTAAAAATAAAATCAAGGGAAAACACTACCAAATTCATGTTTCAAAATAACGACGAAATATAATACAAATGTTTTAAAATTTCCCTACCATTAACCCTTTGTGCAGACCTTCTGAAATGATTTCGGATACCCAGAAAAGGAATTAATATTAACATTATGCGCTTGCCCCTTGATAAGGTTTCTAAAATATGATGATAAGGTTTCTAAAATATGATAAATTTTATTGCGCATGGATCTGGGACTAGCTTAATGTTCGATTTCCTTTTATCTTTTTGCTGTGTTAAAATTACTTGGATGTTTTATAATCAGTGTCACTGTTCCATTATAATTATGCATAGCGGCATAGGCCTTGGATGAACCCAAACACTTCTCGATGACCTTTTTTTTATGCTAGATGTTTTTTTTTTATGCTAGATGTTTCATTTAATTGTGTTGGACGTAGATTACAAATTCAGGTTTAACTTAATTCTGACATGTTCCATTGTTGGCAGCACTATCAAAATTGAAGGAGATAATATTGGAGAGTAGGAGGAAACCCAAGGATAAGGCCTGATAAATAAGAGAAAGAAGTATATCACTGGGTTGTCTGCTGGTGATTTATATAGATAGGGGAGTTAATTTATTGTATTATTCTACCGCAGTTAATATATTTTAGATTCATTTAAAATGATATTTATTAGTGTTTTATTTAATGTCATTATTTATTATAACCTTAGTTTTTTCATTTAAAATAAACAATAATAATAATAATAATAATAATAATACTGTACTCTACTATTTGAAATTATATATATATATATTAAATATATAAATTTTACGCAAAACATATTCTATAGTTAAATACTTATTATGATTTTGGCATGTAGAAGTATTGCTTGAATCCCAAGCCTGTTTAAAATGGTTTTCCTTCAAAATGTGCAAGCAAGCCTAGCAGAACTAAGTGACCTACAAAGCTTAGCAGTGTTAACTACGAGTTTTAAATTAGAAGAACACAAGAATTAATAAACTCACAGAAAATAGTTAAAGCATCCATTTGAATTATGATAATTTGGGAAGAAATATTTATCATTTTATGTTTCTTAAAATACTGTTTGGAGGGAGCATTAAATCAATTTTGAAACATAAGAAGATAACTGAGGTGAGCATTTCAAATAGGATGACATATAAACCTTTGTACTTAATGTTTAAATCTATACTGATATTCCTAATGTCTAAATCTATACTGATATTCCAAGCAAACTTTCCTGGTATAAGTAATATTTAAAAAAAAAAAATTAGATAGAGATGTTCAATTTTTTAAATTAGATAGGGATGAAGATATGTATGTTCATATTTGTTCTACTTGATATCTGTCTTTATATTTGTGTTGTTTTTCACCTAGTTTCCGTTTTAAATTGTTAAATATATATATATATATATATATATATATATATATATATATATATATATAATTTAGTAGATAACTCAAAAAAATTATTTTCACTATTTTCTTTAGTTTTTAATTTTTTTTCATTTAAAATCTTTTTCTTTCTTTCTTTTATTATACAACTTTTTATTCTCTCTCAACTATTCTATTTGTTCGGTGTCTAAAAAGTTAACTAAAATATCCAAGATATTTTTTCTCTTATAACAATTTTGGTTATATA
>Ga0209489_101098_pt1 | contig 55087 bp, 22 predicted proteins | sample SiratrowhiteBW_FD_187527 | JGI IMG/M metagenome (GOLD analysis project Ga0209489, IMG submission 187527) | Root nodule microbial communities of legume samples collected from California, USA - Siratro white BW (SPAdes) (version 2) | ecosystem: Host-associated > Plants > Roots > Nodule | place... | reverse complement strand
TATATATATATATATATATATATATTAAACTTGTAAAAATACATAATTTATAATTTATTTGATACACTTTTTTTAATAGTACAATTGATAATACTTTTATTATTTGGAGGTTGTTGTACTCTACATTCATTCATTGAGAAAAATTGAAACTCAATAAAATTGAATTACAATTCAACACTTCCTCTTAATTCAATTCTCAACATTAAAAACATTTAATTTATCTCTTAAAAAGTTAAATCTTACTCTCTCCTTCATTTGTTGAAAACATTTGCAACTTTGATCATTTTTAGCATTGAGGAGCTTTAACTTTTACCTGTGTCATTGTTTAAGGAACTTAAATGTGTAAATTGCATTAAACATCTACGAAGCTATAAATGTGTTTTCCTTTAGGCAATAACATTGGTCACTGGTAGTACTCTATCTTCTTAGGTAGCATAACCTTTTGCACCATCGCATTATAAAAATACATAGCGTACAAATAACTTAATCCAAAGTTGAAATGTTTGTTGTGTTAAGAGGTTGGTGAAGAAAACATATTTAGATCGTGCTCATAGAGATCTTGATGTTGACTTGTATTTGGAAATGAATCTCTTTGGTCAAATGGAGGCAATTAACATTTTCAGCAACATAAAATAAGCACACATATATATCCAAGTAGTGCGATGTTAGATTATTATATGCGTGTACCGTCTGATCTTATAAGCATGTTATCTCATAATAAGCGCTTTATTAAAAGTAAAGAAAGATTGTATAGCATTGTATTTTCTGATAGCAAAACATTTACGTCTTACATTATTTGTTGTTGAAACGTCTGATCTTATAAGCAAGCATGTTATTTGATAATAAGCGCTCTATTAGAAGTAAAGAAAGATTGTATAGCATTGTATCGTCTGATAGACAAAACATTTACGTCTTACATTATTTGTTGTTGAAACTATTCATCTTACATACGATGCATGATTCATGTTTTATACTTTGTGATTTTCAATACCTAATCAAAATCACAGGATTTTGATTTTTTTTCCTTAACAAATTTGAACCCTAAAAATTTGATTTGTTAAAGGCGATTTTAAGATCAAATAATCTTGTCTATCATACACTTGAAGCATTTTATCTTCTAATATTGAAGTGTATCTTCTCTCAAGTTATTGAGCAAGACTTAGTTAATTAATGTTCATTTCAAGAACAAACAAAACATTTTTTCGTTTTAATCGTTATCTTTCCAACCTCTACTACCATTAGAGCATGATTGTTAGAAAACTTCACCATGATCTTAATTGATTCATTAAGACTTGTGAACCAACTTTTCCTTCTTTTCATATGTGTTGAGTATCTTGTATCAAGATATCAACAATTTTCTTCAACTCCTTTTACTTGAGTAGTGGTCACCATTGAAGCACCTATTCTGAGTCATCATCCACTTCTTATTGAGCCATTTGGACTTCATCTCTTCTTCAATTTGGTTTCCAACAATAGTTGGCAATATGATCCAGTTTGTTACAATTATAACCCTTCACATTTCTAACAAAATTGTGTCCCTTCTTTTGTTGAAAATAAGTTTCCTTCTTGTTATCTTCCTTCACATCCTTTTTGTTCACTTCGTGCCTCCACTTTTCTTTGTTCTTATCTTTCTTCTTGAAAGTTTCTTCTAGATTGGTATGTGCTTGAAGAGTTCGCTCGTTTTTTAGTTCTTCTCCATGTTCAACCAATCTATGTTCATGTGACTTTAAAGAACCATGAAGCTCTTCAGGACTCAATTCTTCAAGATTCTTTTATTCTTCTATATCCACAACTATGTGATCAAATTTCACTAGTAAAGTACGCAATATTTTTCAATCACTTGCAATCCAATTATCTTCTCTCTAGACCATTCGTCATGTTTACCATTGTCTAAACATGGGTATATATTTAACCACTATCTTGGTACTCCATTGAAAAAATTTCATATTGTCATTGTAACGTCTGAAGCTTCACTTTCTTGATCTTTGTGGCACCTCTATAAACCCTTTCAAGAATTTCTTAGACCTCCTTTGATGTCTTTGCTTGCACAATTCTCTCAAAGTTTGTTGCGTCAACATTCTGATGCAAGATGAATAATGTCTCACAATCTTTCTTTTCAATCTCCTTATATGTTGCTTGGTGAATTTTTGTTCCTCCTACACCAATGTATTTGTAACCTTCTTCTACAAGACTGTACAACTCTTTAAACCTCTTAACAACTCGAATTTGTATTTTCCAATTCTCATAGTCTTCATTGTGAGAATTATGAGAATTGAAAAATTAGTAGAAATGGAAGTCATCTTGTTCCTGCAACCTCAACTCCTTCGAACCTTACTCTTAATACCAATTGTTGGATGCACGCATGGAGAAAAAGAGAGACAAAGTAAATTTGTTAAAATACCTAATGCATTTGATGTATCGTCTTCAATAGTCTAATAAACAATACTTTTACTTTTGTGAGACTGATGTACTGTATATTTATAAAGAAAAATTAAAGCTCAATAAAACTAAATCACAATTCAACAATAACTAAAACTAAAAAATCTTGGGATGTTTTTAGAGCAATGATAAATGTCCACTGAGTGAGATGAAAAGAAAAGATAAATAACAAAAATAAAATATAAAATAAGAAAAATAATAAAAATTACTCTTACCTGTAAGTTTGATGTAGTATATATTTATAAAGAAAAATTCAGACCGAATAAAAACTAAATTAAAACTCAAACGAAGAAGTCTTATGATAATTTTTTTATAATAATAAATATTCACTGAGTGACATGGAAAGAAAAGTGAAATAAGAGGAATAAATATATAAAACAAGAAAATGAAATTTAATGAATATGTGGTGAATTAAAAAGTGAGATATAAAACAAAAAAATAAAATAAGGTGGAAGTAAAATAACCAACAAATAAATTTACATTGATATTTTTCTATTATTCATGATCATAGGCAAAACAAAAACTTCAACATGTTAAAGAATGTCGTGTTCCACTTTCTGAGTGCATTAGGATGATCTTTGATTATATTTTGGGTCTCTATATCTTTTGTTTTTTTTTTCTCGATGATAGTAAGATGCTTTCGATTGCATTTACTCTAGGTTTTGTTTTGCTGAAAAACTGTTTTCTTTTATGTAACTTATTTTTACCAAATATTGTATTACTTAATATCTTTTAGTTGTGTTACATAAAATATTTATACAAATTTTATATTAATATAAAATTATTTGATGTCTCTTTTATTTAAATAAATATAAGGTATATTTGTCAAAATATACCAAAATATAAATTATTTATTATACTAATATTGTTATTTAATTTAAAAAAATTGATATAAATAATCATGACTATAAATTATATCTTATCAGATAGATATTTACCTATTATACACATTATATATGTTAGCATGAGACCAATATGGAACCTTTTATGGCTTTATGATTCTCAGCTAGTCATGTTCTAAATTTGTAACGTTAGTTGTTCAAGGTAATGTTTGAGCATGATGTGGGAAGTTTTTCTGTGTTGTATTTGAGTCAACCAGACATTTTAGCAAGAGGCATCTAAATTATAATCTTCCATCCAGCACTTGGTTTGCCTTTTGTAGATTGACATTAGAGAAGAATGTATATCTTCCTGTTCATATATATCATATGGAGTGTTTGATGCCTATTAAACAGACAAGGATATAAAATAATTTATTAAATCAGATATATGGTTTACGGAAAAATGTAGGTTATACATATAATAGCAAACATATTAATTTTAACTCAACTCCTTAAAACTGACTTAGTAAACACAAAAAAGCCTGAGACATAGACTAAGACTAACTTGATCAAGGTATTTGGCGAGATAAGCACAAAAGCTAACATAAACTGAGAGAAGATTGTGCTCTATAGGATTTGTGTCCAAGGTGTTAGCCTTGATGGTGACAACTGCAAGGGTCCGTGGCCACCTTATCAAGCGACCAGAAGACACAGGAGTTGGTGATCAAGGTCACAAATTTGGCTATGCCACAGATGAAACACCTGAGCTTACACCTCTCAGTCATGTCCCAGCCAAACTTGGTGCCCGGCTCATGGAAGTGCGCAAGAATGAGACCTATCCTTGGTTTGAAACCTGATGGAAAAACTCAACTCACTGTTGAGCATGCTGATGATCATGGTCCCAATGCGTGTCCGTATTGTTCTCATACATATCTACCTAACATGATGAAACTGTTACCAATGATGAGATTGTTGCAGACCTGTATTAAGCCTGCTTTTCCTGCCAAGTACTTGGATGAGGAGACAAATTTCCGTCTCAAACCATCTAGTCGTTTTGTGATTGGTGCTCCACGTGGCGATGCAGGTGTCACAGGACGCAAAATCATTGTTGACACATATGGTGGTTGGGGAGCTCATTGTGATGGGGCTTTCTCGTGTACAACCCTACCAAGTGGATAGTACCAGAGCCTATATTGCTAGACAGGCTGCCAAGAGTAATGCGGCCAATGGACTTGCCAGAAGGTGCATTGTGCAGATATCATACGCAATTGGTGTTGCTGAGCCATTATTTATTTGTTGACACTTTTGGCACATGAAAGATTCATGACAAGGACATTTTCAAGCTTGTGAATTAAAACTTTGATTCCAGGCCACGAGCTATCACCATTAATTTGGAGGTGAAAATGGCAGGTTCTTGAAAATTGCTGCTTTTGGCCACAATGGAAGAGATGACCCCGACTTCACATGGGAAGTGGTGGACTAGCTGCTTTCATACCTATCTGTGGTGTTTTTAACTTTACTTTCGTATCTTAAAATGTCATCTCTCATCTCCACCTCAAGTGTTTGTTAGGTCTTTCTCACATGAAAATTACGGTGATTGTATATTTCCAGTTATTAACTAGTATACACATGTGTTACACTGGCTTCATTGTTTCATTCCTTCCCTGGTTTTTAGTCCACCAATAATAACAATAACAAGTTTACAATCCAATGTCTACCTATACTCGATAAAGGGACTACAAGGATCAGGGGATTTTTAAGTAACTATTGTAGTGTGAAACGCAATGATCTAAACGATAAAATAACGAGAAGGTAAAGCAATGAACTGGTTTATTTACTTTTCTACAGAGACAAGGCCAACAAATTTATCAAATAAATCTCTTAAAAAGCTATCAGATTCTGTACATACCCCAGATACTTTGGATTCTTACAAATAACACCCACCTTCATACACAACAATATATATCCATCTAGAACAAATACCTATTCTTCTACAACAAGAAAGGAAAGGAAACACCAAAATTAATATTATCCCCTGCTCAGCCTCTGCCATGCCCATCTCGGGTAGGCAAATCCAAGAATCTAACCAGACAAAAATAAAATAAATCACTCACTTTATACACACCACTGATCCTAAAAAAGAATCTCATTCTCTTAGGTCATCCCTGAAGTTACCTTCCACTTTCTGATCTAGAACCCTGAATGTCACTCCCATCTGTGTCAGAACTATCCTTATGGGATTCAATTTCTGAGTTAACCCCATGACTTCTTCGATGCCTACGGTCCTGAGCATCCAGCCAATGAAATAAATCAAATGTCAGTCTAAAATCTTTTAGTAAAACTAATTGGTAACATATGAATCCATTTATGATCTAGCATGAAACTGAAAGGTTGATGCTGAGTGATGTAGGTCCAACCAGCTTGACTCAAGATTAGCCACAGCCCAAAAAGGCTTTTGAACATCAGGGCATTATAAACAATTAAAGAAAAAAAAAACTTACAAAAAAAGATCATGTTAATGGTGACAGCATAACAAACCTCTCTAGCTAAAGGATACTCCTCTGACTCAAGCATACGCACAACTTGACCCATCTTGGGTCTTTTCTCTGAATCAGGATCTACACATCTCAAAGCAGTTAAGAGCGCCCGTTTCAAAGCCCTGGTAGATGGCTTCACCTCAATGTTTGGGTCTACCACTTCTTCCGATCGTCTGTTTCCAACCATCATCTTCAGCCAATCAACCATATTAACCTTGGCATTGTAATTCATTGTAAACGTCAGTCGAAATTCCTTCATCAGAATTTGTCATAACAAACTGAAGTAGAAAATAAGCAACTAAGAAGAACACAAAGAACATCTGAATTTTGTTGCTGTAAAAAATTAAGCTCAAGATCAGGACAGGTATATTTGCTGCCTTCTGCATAAACTAATCACAGAGAATAAACTAGAATTGTAAATCCCTAGCAACTGTTAATTTTTATTCAGTATTACAACCCTTAATTATATCCCTAACTAACTTCAAATCCCTTTTCCCGAATGGAAGTTCTATATAAACAAGCATCTAAATTCGTCATCACAGTCGTAAACGATACTACAGCAGCAACCGTAATTGTATTCACGTTATAAGTGTAAACAGGAAGAAGAATTAATAAGAAATATAGAATTCATTCATCAATATTACAATAGTCAGGTCCAACGCCAAGTGATAAAAAAGCAATGAAGACATTGTTTCAAAAACTAGATTTAGGAACTGTATTAAAAAGGTTTTTGCAATTATCGAAAATATAGACCAATCTACAATTTTGAAACTTGGGAACCTATTTAATTCCCAAAAATTGTGATGTTTATCAATAGCATCCACAAATAATTATTGCATGTGCCCAGCTGGAGTTCACATGTAGCACAGCTAAAATGGACGTATCAGGCACTCAACTTTATATCCTAAATTTTAGCCAATGGTGTACGATGTTTAGAGCATTTTAAGGCCAGGGATATCCTTATAAAGGGCAGGGTAATAAGTTTGGTGGAGAGGACCAAAAGACCCATAGTTGCGATAGATAACACTGCTCGCATTCTAGAAAATGTTTAATTTTTTCATTGATATTAGCTTACAAAGTCAATATTAACTCCACTAGATGTTTCAAGTTGGGAACTGAATTTTTCACCATATTGACCCATGATTTGTTTTTCTTACAGTATTGGATAGAACAATTATAGAGATATTTCATAAATTAGTAATGCATCAGACCATCAAAACAGAAAAGCGAGACTATGTTATATGGACATTGTAGAACTGAATGGGACCCATTCAGGAATCAGAATAATTGTATCTTGAAGTTGACTGCAATATGGTAGGAGAAATACCTAGCAACATACTGACGCTTGGGTGAGGTGCACATAAAAATTTGCTCAATAATAAAGCAAGAGTTAAAAAGTGAGTGAAGGAGTATGCTGCTAACATTTTTCAGTAAGATGAAGTAAGGTTACGTGTAAAAAAACATACGTTGAGATAATAAGCCCGAACATATCGAAACATGAGCTGCAATTAACAACTAACGTCCAGACAAACACAGATATTTTTTTGGATGAACAAGTCAAACTCAAAAACTAATGCTTTATGATTATTTGGTGAATTTAATGAAGTTTTAACAAGAACACATACTTCAAGATGGATTTTGTTCCAAGATTAAAGATTACTCACTTCCTGTGCTGGGCGCCCATAGTCAACTGGATCTCTTCCAGTAATTGCTTCCAATAGCACAACACCAAAGCTATAAACATCACTTTTTTCATTTAGAAGACCAGTATTTGCATATTCAGGAGCCACATATCTGTCAGTTTTATGGAGCAAAAAAGAAAGAATAAATATAAGGATCCAACTCATCAAATTGAGTGTGGAAAAGGAAATAGTAAAGAGCAAATAAGTACAGACCCAAAGGTTCCCATAACTCGTGTTGCAACATGACTCTTCCCAGAACCCAGTAACTTGGCCAGGCCAAAATCGGAAACCTTGGCATTAAAGTCGTCATCAATTAGTATGTTGCTTGACTTTATATCTCGGTGCACCACCTTTGGCTCAATCGCTTCATGCAAATATGCAAGCCTGAAACAAATATGTTGCTCTAAATTAGGACTGAGTTATAACCGTAAGAACTTTATGAGGACTACAAAAGCATAGACACAGCAACTCACCCCTTAGCTGTGCCAAGGAGAATCTTGATACGTGCTTCCCAGGTAAGATATCCATGATGTCGCATAGCTCCGTGAAGCCATTGCTCTAAGTTTCCGTTACTGACGTATTCATAGACTAACATCCTGAAATATACCCCATACGGGAGAAAATATAACTAACACGACATACTTAAATTGTCATGAATATGCAACTCATAAAAGAAATTTATTGAGATTATGCATGTTGAGACTGCAATGTAATTGACAAGTTGGGTACCTGTGAGTCCCCTCCATGCAGTACCCCAAAAGTCGAACCAAATTTTTATGTCGGACATGGCCAATAGCTTCAACTTCCACTCTAAACTCTTTCTCAGCTTGACCACTGCTGAACACGGGGAAGAAAAGAGAAAGTAGTCAAAGTTTGGTAGAAGTATGAGGATTAAAAACAAAGCAGTTAGTATAAATTCAATGGCTTAGACAATGTGCTGGAACTCACATGTTATTGAGTATCTTTTTAACTGCCACTGGAGTCCCATTGATCAATTGTCCCCGGTAAACAACTCCATAACCACCCTCACCAATTACATTGTCTTTTGAAAATCGGTTTGTGGCAAGTTCGAGATCCCTCAGAGTAAACCAGTGACCCCAACCTAAGTGAGAGAATTCCGGAAGACCAGAGAGAGGTGAAGGAGCTGTTATAGGGTATGAAGAAGATGGCATGTACATTCCAACCGAGCCAGAGCTAATCTCCTCCCCTGATTGTGACCCTCCACCATCTTTCTCTAAGTAATGAAACGAATCAGAGTGACTGCCACTATCCCCATGCTGCTGCTTCTTCTTCCCAACACCTAAATGGAGCATAACTTTGTCTGATTCTTTGTCACTGGATTTATCATGAATTGTCAGAAGTATTCCTTCACGAGGAACAAATCCATTCGCCGGCACTTGCTCAACTCGCACTTCTGTGATTTCCTTTGAGACAGTAGGTATATGACTAACAGAAACCCTATCCCTGGCTTTTCTAGATTTCTTCCTTGATGTAAGGCAAAATGAGAGCACACATAGGATCACAATAATAAACAATCCAACCGCAATTCCAATTATTTCCCAAACCTTAAGATCAAAAACTGGAGTTTTCACGGACAATTCTTCTTTGAGATCTGCACCCATCTCTTATAACCCCTGAGTCCTACAATATACATGTACCAAAAGAAGAAATAAGCTGCATTATAACCCAAAAATGACATCAATATTCAAATTGTTGATGCATTATGTAACTGACACTGAGGAATACGAACAGGTATCTGTGACCACTAGACTACGACGCAAAAAGCAAATAGAATATTCGCCGCACCATAAAACAGCCTTGATTGGTTGATAATACAAAAGCATAAGCATTTCAGAACAACAAGCATTCACAAGCAACAATAAAAAAACAAAGAAAGGAACCCTAAAAGCAAAGACACGGACTTCAAAGCATTACCAATCAACGTGGATTGCGGAGCGAGATTCACAAGGACAAGCACCACAAACCCCAGATCACCACATCTCAAAAAAGGAACACCCAACAGAAAAAGGCCAGATCTTTGACCAAACAGAAGCCGAAAAAGATGACCCAGAAGCGAAAAAGAGATGAAAATTGAAAAGCCTTAGTGGGTTGGGGAAATGTGAGGGAAAATCTAAGCAGTGTTAAGAATGGGAGTGGTGGGTAGGGGTGATAAGAAGAAAGGGTGGAGTTATGAGTGAGAGGGAATAGATGCGTTAGAAGGGATACACATACAGATACATCCAATTGGAAATTTCCAGTGCAGTAAAAGAAAGAGTAGAGAAGAGAACAGAAACATGCAATGCAATTGTGATTGTGATGTATCTCTGAAGTGAGTCCTCTTGCGATGGATTAGATATTCTCATGGCATCGGTTACGAACATAAACATTACTAATTGAATCCACTCTCATCCTTTACATCTTCCATTTTTATTCTCTTTTCATACTTCCATTTGACTCCATGGTTACCTGTTTATTTACTCCCCTTCACTTCCAACTCTGCTGCGTAACCAGACCATTTTATGTCCTTTTTTTTACTAAATTCATTGTCTAACTAAATATTGCATAAAATCATATTATATATGCACAGTATTAAATTATTATTATTATTTTATTATCAAACCCGGTGTTTTAAATGAACATTATGGAAATTTTAATTTAAAATAAACTGGCATAATAATGGTCATTTATGGTATTTTAATTTTAAATAATAATAATCATTATTTTCCTTTAATGAAAGTTAACCAGGATTCGGTCCAAAGAAGAAGAACGATAACCACGATGAAATTAAATTTGAGTCGCTATTTTATCCATTATCCGTGTAAGTTTCTTACTATGATTATATACCCTTCAGTTATTACCGTTGCTACTAACTTATCAAAATAAACTGCAGTATAATTGTCATTTCCTATAAATAGTAATGATGATAAGAATAATATAACAGAAGTATTTATAAACTACTAATATGTTTATCTTGTTATTTTTAATTGTATTTGTTTATGTTATCTAATGTTGTTAGATATTTAATAAAATATTTTTCTATGATTATCTAATCATTAAATTAATAAATTTTTATTCCAATAACAACATAGACATTAAAACAAATAAGTATAAAGTATAAAAAAATTTACATATATCTTAGACTTATCTTATTTAAACTATATAAAAAATTATTATAATTGATAAAATCATATTTTTAATATATAAAAAAATAAATTTTAAATTGCATTATTTATAGACTAAGATGTCTCGATCACTATATCTCATTGACATTCATAAAATGATATATTTTATAAACCTAAATGCTAAACAATTATAAGCAAAGAAAATTTCACAAAAAAAAAGGTATTGATGTAGTAAGGTCACCTTTTTATTAATGTAATTATTTGTTTTATTTGTTTTACATTATATACTTATTATTATAATATTGTGATTGTTTAATGTTGATGAATATATGTGTGGAGGTTGTGAAAAAGTGAATTAATAATATATTTTTGTAAAAATATTGGACTTTAGTCAATTCTCGTGTTTAATGCTCAATGTTCTTGATATAAGAAATGTGTTGGATATCTCACATTATTTATGATAAGACTAATTTCTAGTATATAAGTGGGGGCAAACCTTCTCTTCTTAAATTAATTTTGTAGGGTTTAGTTAAGATTAAACACATTAATATAATATCAAAGTCATTAAGAGTTTATCATAGCCCATTTATGCCTATTGTGCCTCCATTCATACTTAATATCCTCTGTGTGAATGTATGATATCCTTAATATGGGTGGTGTGTTGGAGATCACACCTTACTTAGATATAAAACTAATTTACAATATATAAGTGAAAATAAACCTTTCTTTACTAAAATGATTTTATAACTTAGATTTAAACTCGTTATATATTTATTATTACAACAATGTGATAATTTAGTTTCGATGAAATATATGCGTGTAGAGGTTATAAGACAGTATAAATTGTTATAATTTTGTTTATAGTTTACTCCAGATATTATTCAAATATTAAGTTATAGAACATTAAGAATGAGATATTTAACCATACAAATAACTTTTGTTATATGAATAAATTATATTAAATGTTAAAAAATCAAATAAATATTTCTTTTATATATTCAGAGTAAAGACTATATAAACTCAATAGATATAATTACGAGAAGAAATATTAGAGAGATTCTTAAATCATAAAAATTTTATAAAAAAACATAAAACATCACTTTTAATTAAAAATCTTAAAATAATTAGTTTAAGAGTTTTTATTTTTAGAGTGTTCATCATGCTTATCTTTTGAATTATATGAGTTTAAAAAATACGACAGGTACTGAATTTAATTATTCAAACTAAATATAATTATTAACAAAGTAAATATTGGAATGAGTTTTTTTTCCTTTATCATGAATATTTATCAAGTATTTATCTATTTTTTCCTATGTTTTTCTACATAATTGTTGTTATTTTCTTGCTGGTTTATCCTATTTCTTTATTGTTATTATGTGATGTAATAATTGTTTATTAGCATAAGAATAGAAAATAGTGCGGCTACGAGACCATAATGTACTCAAGAGTAGAGGTTGTTTTGCATAACCATGTTTTAGAAATTTGTGCTCATATATATATATATATATATATATATATATATATATATATATATATATATATATATATATATATATATATATTGTATTTTATTTATATTATTTATGGTGGGTTCATTACACATTCTATCTATATAAATGTATAACTTCAATTTGTAGTTGTGAGAAAATAGTCATTATTTGTATTCTTTTTAGAAATTAAAAAATTTACAGGATATATTTTTTTATTAAAGATAACAAAGCATATTGGGCTGAAATTTTCAGCTCGTCTTAACCTATCTCACCTATTCGTACCTTTAAAATTTTTATATTGTGTGTAAAGTATGAAAACGATTTGTTCAAATTAAAATAAAAAAGAAATATGATTTACATTATGGTAAATTGTTGTCTTGTTTGAAGATTGAAATAATATTATTTGTATACTAAGCTTTAATTATTAATTATAATTAATTAATTGAATATATAAATGTAAAAATTTATTCAATTAGAGAGATAATTAAGTTAAAACTTATAAAATATTTGTATGATAATTTTTTTTTAAATACTATCTATAATTTCATATAAAATGTGACTTTTGTCGAGTTGAACAATTATAATTATAATAAGACAATTTAGTGATCCATGTTTTAGTATATTTTAAAAAATATATATTACATTGATTTCATTCTATATAAATGAATACACACACATATATATACATATATATATATATATATACATATATATATATATACATATATATATATATATATATTATGTGAAAGAAAATTTTAATATTGAAATTGTAGCCAGGTTGAAAAAAATGTTAAACAATATACTATTTAATAAAAATTACACTAATATAATTTGATTACTTCTATGTATTATATCAGACAAACGATGAGGCGTTCTTGTTTTTAGCATATAAGATTTGGAATGTGATAAAAAGGATGAATTAATCTATTTGTCACTCTTATTTTTAAATTAAATAAAATAAAGGAAAAAATATATAAATTTTTAATATAACAGTAAAGTTCAAGCTACATTACAAAAATATCCTATATTCATTTAGATTTTTCTTATAATAACAGTATTAGAATATTGTTAATGGTATATCCTTAATTAGTTATTCATATTTTCTATTTATGAATATCATTATACATGTTAATGTCACTTATACTATTTATGATTAGGCACCATAATAAATAAATAAAAACTTATTTATAGAAGATATAATTATGTAGTAACTTTCGCATAAAATGTCGTAGTTCCTTGTAAAAGACATTAGCATCAGGTTTCCTTTATTATTATTATTATTTTATTATTATTATTATTATTATTATTATAATAATATATATACATGTTCTTAAACTTCCAATCCTTTATTGTTCTAAAGTGCTACCACTGTATTACACTAATTCATATATCGTAGTTAATTATTTGTTCAATAAAACTTTATTATATTACATGATAAAATATGTTGGACGTCCTTGAGACTATTCCACAATTGCTGGTAAAAAGAAAACTTACATGATAAATTCGACTATTTTTTTTCAAACAAAGTAAGAAGAATTTAGTTTGATGAATATATACTTGTTTCTTAAAGGGTTTTTTTTATACTACATGTTCGCGAGCATGTGTAAAAGTATTTAATATATTTTACTAATTATTTAAATTGCTTAAAATATCATACATACACGATAAAAGAAAACTCGTTATAAAAAATACTTTCAAGTGTATCTTATAATTTTTTTTAATTAGTTTACAAGCACGTTTTTAAAACAAACATTCTTTTAAGTAATTTTTATTATACAAAATTATTATTCTGTTTTGAAGCACTGACTTAGACAGAACACAAGAAATCACCACCAAAAACGTCTGTTGACTTAGACGTCAAACATTAATGCAGTGTTTAAGTTTTTCTCTTTTTCTTTTAAAATACTAAAAGCAAGTACTTATTATTCGGTTTAACGGAAAGAGAGCAAACATGAGAAAGTTTCACAGTTTTTCTTCACCTGATTTAGAAAATTTGAGAGGAAAGGAGGGCAAATAAAGAGAGAAAAATTATTATCCTTCCATTTTTTTTCCATTTTCTATTTTTACCTACTGTCGACTTTTAATGTCTATTTTTCTTCTATGAACTATTAGGATAAAATTATAATTTTAATCAGAGAACAATGCAGCAAAAACATTGTTAGAAATGAAATTTTATACTTTTTCTTTATTTTTCAAAATTAAAGTGCTAGAAATATGTTCAATATGCCCTTCTTCATTACATTAAATCATATGAACCACAGTCAAGAGATTTTACATTTTTTCTTTATCTTCTTTCAATTTCTTCTTTTGTTATGTTACGATTTTCGAACTCCCAGATGCCATGATTGTGATTATCATTGTAACGTTCCAACATTTCATATTATTTCAACTATGCATACATATCATAAAAAGTTTAACTCCAAATATCTAATAAAAAGATTTACAAAATCAAACTATTTTAGAAAACAAACTATATAAAAATGTATTCGTATAAATATAGGAGATAAAACTATCTAAATTTAACTAAAACTAACTGTATGACGGAGTAAGTTATCTAAGATTTTAAATCAATACAAATTATACAAGAAAGTTATAATTTAAATACATCAATCAATCAAATTAAGTTTATTTTATTTATTTCAAAATATCAATAAATAGACGCTCAATAGATATAAAATAACACATAATAAACAAACAATTTGTTTTTTTTTTTTTAAAAAACTCATTAAATTTGTCATACTTAATATTAACACTAGATTCCATTCAAAATTTGTAAAATCATGATAAGTGTAAGTTCATTTCACAAATATCAATATATCTATAATGTGTTTAGAGTGTATAATAACTTTTTTTTTAATTTTTGATAACCTAATAACTTAATTTATATAGTACTTACCAAATATAAATGGGTTGACACATCATCACAATTATTCAGTTCAAATGATTCCTTATACTTCAAATGATTCTGTAAAATATAGTTTCATTCATCATATCACTTACACTTATAAAATATTATTTCTTAACCAAAACATAATAATTCAACATTTTCTTGAAAAAAAAAACAAATTTATATAATATAAACTATGATTTTAAACATTTAAACACTTTTAAGTTGATCTCATATAGATTTTATATATTTTAGAGAATATGGGAATGTTACCTAAATTATATTATATCACTTAATCGATATTCTCAAATAAAAACAAAGATTTATTTCAAGTATCTCTTCATGAAACCACCATACATCACTTGAGTGATAGGTCTAAGCATTATAATTCTAGAACATCAGAGCTTTATCGTTAGAGTGTTATAGATCCTAATGGAAAGAGAATTAGTGCAATTTCTCTCGCTTAAGTTGTAAATCACAACTTGAACAAGAAGCATATGAGCTTGAGTGGTTACTCAAGTGATAGCACTTTGCACGCACTTAAGTTAAGTGACTCTTACTTAAATGTTGCTTGAGCATTAGCTTATGCTCAAATAAGATATGAAAATTGTGCAAGATTAAACATTCTTTCAAATCTAAATGTTTTCATTTTAACTACTCTAACAATGTTTTAAATGTGATTTTGTACTTATGCAACACATAATTTGCCTAATGTATCCATTATACCAAATATTTTAACTAAGTATAAAGTTCAAGACAAATGTATGCTAAAAATAAATTATTTCACATCAAACACAATTCTAACAAACTAGAATCAAACTTGAAATAGATTTAGTTATCTTAATTTTTATGTTCTTGATGCAATTGCTTCAAACTTAAAAAATTTGGAAAAATTATAACCTATTCCCCTCGTACCTGATTTACAAACCAAATGGTATGACCATAGTCATGTTTACCAAGTATTCATTTATTCAGTTTTGATTTTACATGTGATAACAAAACACTAGTGTAGAATTGTGATTTTATGTTCACTTATAACATCAATTGTTGAAAAAACAATAAGAAAATAAGTATGATAACATATTTGTAACATGAGAGTCACATATAACATCAATTATAATTACAATCATGTTAATCAATATTATATGTACTATACAACATTGACAATTATAACAAATATTATATGTGTTATATTACACCAGTTCACAAAACAATTGGTGTAGTATTTTAAAACTTAAACCCTAGCACATTCTCCTTTCTCTCATTCTTCTCCTAGTTGTAAAAGCGAAAAACTCTTCACAACCTCATCTTCTATGTGAAAATAAAATATTTTCACATACAACCTCTTCCTCCTCCATATCCTTATTCATATTTTTACAACTTCGTTCTCCTCTCATGCTAATCTCGACTTTCTTCATTGTCATTGTCCTCCACGTAGCAAAATTTACCCCTTCCACCATTGTGTCTTGCATTCTTTTCATCTCCTGACTTGTTTTTTGTTGTCATTTTTCACTAGTCTATTCTTCTGTTATTTTTGGTAAAAGATCTAATTTTTGACTCTCTGGTCACACTAGTTCGTTTCTTGCCTCATCCTATGCTGGTGTACAACAAAAAAGAGGTTAGTAATTTTTAATTTGATTTTAATATTTTAAAATAATTTAGAAATGTTTTATGATGTTGGCTTGTTAGTAGCATATGGAGAAGTGTGTCTCTTTCTTTTCCCCTTCATCATGAAAACTCCACCATCCTTCTTCTCCAACATCACATGTTTGACCATGGTAAATAATTAAAATAAATTACATTTAATTACAAAAATGTATATATAATGATGTTATATTATTTAATGGAATATGTACATTGTTGTTCCATATTGCTATATTGTTTTTTTTTTTGTGTTAAAAAGTGTTGAAAACAAATAATGAATATATGTAACTTAGAAATATTTATTAAGAAAATAATATCACATACTACATCAATATGTGATTATGAACCATAATAGATGTAGAAAGTGAAGATACTACATCGGTTATGACCTACAACCGATGTAGAAAAGACTTTTAGTAATTTTTTTTTGTTAAAATGTTGACATATTACATTGATTGGATACATACTCGATATGGTATATCTATCTTTATATTAATTATTAGCGTATATAAAAAGTCTAACACACATTGTATATCAATGATTTTTAAATGTGTAAAACAATTAAAGTAAAAAGTTTATTTTCTGGTAGTGAAATCTCCATATACAACCAAAACAAATAAAGAAAATTTGAGATTTAAAAGAAAAAAATCATTTTAATTCAAATTTTGGTTGGTAAAAAGATTTATCTTCAATGGACTTTCATCCCATTAATACTCTTTAACAAAGAAAAAGATAATAATAATAATAATAATATCGAAAGTTAAATATAAATAAAAAGTTTAAAGAAAAATAAATTTAGAATAATAACCAGATTTAAAATAAATAATTAAAATTTTAATGTATATTCTAATATAAATTATTTTTTTTATTTTTTTTAAACATAGTGAACCTTACTCATACGTGGGCTTTTTTCCTATTTTTGTGTACTTTTCAATTTTAATTCCTAAAATGGGTAGAAAAAAATTTATTTACCAAAATAGACAAATTCTGCGAGCTAGATAAACATAATTTCAAACTGGTCAAAATAAAAGTGACATGCTGGTGATTTCAATTAATGACATTAATTAAAATTGTTTTATTCTCTTCAATCATTTTTTAATTATTTGATATTATGATTGTTAGGTTTAACAATTAATAAAAAAATAAATTATATAATAATAACTAACAAATAATTTTTTAATTATTTAGCACTATATTTGTTACTTTAACAATTAACAAAAAAATTAATACATGTCACTTTTATTTTGACTAGTTTGAAATTATGCCTATCTCAAAATTTGCTCATTTTAGTAAATAAAATTTTTTCTACCCATTTTGAGAATTAAAATTGAAAATTATACCAAAATGAAAAAAAAAGCCCTCATCATACGTGTCTAATAAACTATTCCGATGTTTTTTTATTTTTTTTTCTCTTAAATCAAACCACGCGTTAATTCACTCTTAATTAATATTGGTAAGAACAGAAATACTCATGCTAAAGCTTTTCAGATGTTTAACTCTTTTGAAGTTAATTTGAAAGAACTTCAATTTTTTAATAAGAAAACTTTTGAGTAAAAAAATCGTAAAACCTTGATATCAAAATAAACTGTATTACAGTAATCTAACCCTCATAAACAGGAATACTTTATTTCCAGCAACAACAAAAACTTTTTAGTAGAATCCCTGTGCGGATTAAATAATTCCCATTTTATTTTGACTGTTTTAAAAAACTTACGTTCAATGTATTTATTACGTTTATGGTAAGGGAAATGTTTTCAAACACTAGAAAATAAAATAATATATTGTTTAAAAATACAAAACATAAAAAAAAATTAAAGAACAAGACAGAGATACTCAATGAATAAAAAAGACAGAGATATTTATATATAATATTATATTTTTTACACATAACAAATAGTAATTGTTGTTAGAGACAGAGAAATCAGAATCCGGCGAGATCATTCTGAAGTTTGTTGAGACGTTATTTCAGTTCCATAAAAACATGAAATTAATATTTATTAAGGCGAATTAATTAATATGAATATCCGTATTAGTTACGAAAAGGATAATTGAATAGTTGGTTGTGTAAATTAGTTGGCCACTCACTCACACAGCCCATAACTTATCCATATATTTATTCCCCAAAAACTGGTCTCTTTCACAAGTCATTCTCATCACTACCCATTCTTTTCAACTTCAATAATTAGTTACATTTTGTGCGATAATTACGTGAAAAAAGACTATAAAATAATACTGCTCGAAAACAACACTTCTCTAACAACGCAATACCTGACAAATCAAGCTACAATCATTTTCTACAAAAGGAAAAAAAATAGAGAATGAAGATGCTGTGTTCTACACACGAGAGGGGAAGAAAAAAAGAAGTGGTTGCTGGCAATTTGGAATTATTGCTCCGTCTCATCTCCTGCATTTCATATATAATGTTCATTTTGGACCCACATTTTTGGTTTCATTACCCATCCATTTCAAATGCATATCTTTTAACAGGTATGACATTGTGTTTGTATTATCAATTTCACAGTTTAGTTTATACAATATCTAATACCATATCTATAAGGTATTTAAACGTCAGTCCAAGTCTTGGTTAAAAATAAAAAGATTAAATAATATAAAAAAATCACAAGTTTTAAAATGTTTTGCAGAAGAAACACATGATCATAAGCAACAGCAATGTTTTAACGTTAGTTGCATATCGTTTTTCCTAGTATAGTTATCCATTACTAATGTAAACTGTTCAATAATTATTTTAATTTATTTCAAATGTAAAATCACTTGTATTAGTTTCACACTGGTCTGAATATTTCCATTTAGAAACCTACATTCATTGATTAGATTGATATGATATCACTCTAGTTTTGCATTGTGTTAGAAAATTTAGACCACACTAAGCCAATTCATTTCAAAATTATAAAGCAAAAAACATGTAAATCATTCCATAAAAAACCAAAACGTTTTTTTTTTCAGAAGAAAACAAAATTTATTTGCATTTGTTAAATCAAATGTTGCTCGGGGGTTAAAGGAACATTATAGAAATTACCTACATATGGTAAGTGGTCATAATTATGACAATAAGTAATTAATGATGCATCTTCGTGCACAGTGATGAGTCACGAGCCCGAATAAAGTGCATTCTGAATTTCATAATAGAAACCGCAATAATTAGACGCAAGCCATCAACACTTGTTGCTCCTAACTCTAGCTAAAATTTTGCTACACTGTTACTTTTAAATTATGGCAGTTAATATGTATGATTATTTTTATTTAAAATCTTTTTCAAGATAATTGATTCTTAATATAAGAGATTTCTAATATAATCATGGAATTCACATTTCAGAACATTAATTTAAAGAAATACTTGAAAAAAGGTATTGAGGTTGAGCGTAGTTGGATGAGTTTCTTTTTCATAATGCAGTGAATAAAGGTTTAAATTTCGGGAAAAAAAAAAACATTGTTTTTAAAGAGATACCGGTGAAAAATATATTTGAAATATATCAAATAGAAAAATATTCAATTTTTAATCCTTTAAAAATAAAGATGACTTTGTAGTATGTCGTTTTTAAAATTGTTTGTATCACATCACCAAGGAGTTGAAACATGTGAAAATAGAAAAGTAATATCGAATTTCAATGGTGTTTAACATTTATATGTCACCCATAATTTTATAGTTTAAAAATTTATGAATAATGAAAAGCGTATTAAGAATGTGTTGGCGGTGTAGTTTTCACTCTTGTTTTACAAAGATATCGAAAAAAGCGAAGGGTGGCAGGGATCTGATTCTTTTTTTGAATGTAAGGGTGGTGTAAAGTTGTATTTACAAATTAATCAAATGAGGCTGATCCATTAATCTTTATATGGGCTAACAATTTAAGGCCCACTCTACTACAGACTTTCAGGTTGAAATTTTTGGGCCATATAACAACCCATGGACAAAATCATATTGCTAAACATTTAACTCTAGAGACAGATGAAGAGAATGGAATATATTCAAATTAACAAAAGATAATACACGCAAGTTAAATGATTAGATTTAATTTCACAGAAGAGATTTAGCTATACATAATCATAGATAAACAAACCAACACAAGTTACATGAGAACATTCAGAAAATTCATCACAAAACTTGTCATCTTCTCTTCTTTTCTGTACCTAAAGAATTGCCTTAACAACTTCCATCCTTAAACGGTTACCTCTAAATAAAGGAAGGAAATTTACCTAACTTTAAAACTCGTTTATCTTATCCCTCAAAATAATTAAAATAAATTGCAATATAATTTATTATTTATTTAATATACTCGTTTATTGATTTGTTCTGCAAAAACTAACTATTATTATAAATAAAAGGATAACATGCTTTCATTATTTTAGCTTGATAGAAGATATATGTTGCTCCTATGTATCTCTTGGTTATGTATTTCTTACTGCAATCGAGAATGAGAGTTGCACACTTGTTTATAGGAAATATATGTCAGTGAAGTGTTTTGATATATTTATTTTTGAATTTTAATTTAAAAATATTTTTACAACAATCAAAATAAAAAATCCTTCTCAAGTGGTTGTTGTTAATTTTGCATAACCAAATTAGGAGTGTATCTAAAATGGTTTTAATGAAATAAAAAATCAAATTAGAAGTGCATATAGAGTGATTCGAAATAACTATTAAATAACTAAATTAGAAGTGTATCTAAAGTAATTTAAAATTATTTTATGATAATATAATCAAAGTATAGAAATGAGTTGAATATCTCAATACTTTCTCTTGCATGAATCTAAATCATTTATTATGAAACATCTAATAAAGGAGAAAAACATAAATATTTTATATTATTTTATCTTTAATTCATAAGTTAAGTTTAACTCTCTTTTATTACCTCTTGAAAAGTTCACTAATTGATATTCAAGTACATTAATCACTTTTTTGATTATAATAAGTACATAAACTACTTTTCATTATATTATTTTCGCAATCTCTCCTGAGATATAAGGATTCTAATATTTTTTTATGTCACTTGTGTGTATAGAACATAAAAGATTTTTTTTAAAGTTTACTCTCTTAAAAGAGATAGATAGCTTAGGCTTCCTACTAGGTGAATTATTTCACAATGTGAAGAAAACTAAGGATATCACACCCCACTGTAAACTTGACAAAGAAAATATAAAAAAAATGTAAACATAGTATGTAAGACTTGATAAAATCGATTTTGAAGATTGATTCCTTTGATATATTCTTCATAATTTTAATAATATAATCTTCAAAATAATTTGTGTAGAATTACTTTAGATGGTTTACTTGTTGTTTTTGCATCTTCTTATGGAATGTTCCGCATCCTTTCTCCCCATGAGTTATATAAACTTACAAACAATTTACAATATATATGACACATTATTGTTTGTTTCCTTTTATTTTAATCTTTGAAAATGTTTCAGTTGATTTTATATAAATTATTTCTATGTAAAGCACATATATTATTTAGCTCAAATTAGAGTATGTGTTTTATTAAATACATATGATAAAGATTTGAGTGTTTTTTCATTACGATTTACTTATCTTTGAAATGAATAAATAATCTGATATGTTATTTTAAGTAGGACATAGTGGTAAAGCATGTAAGTTATTATCTGTTTACATAATAAAAACAATATAGATAAAATAATTAACTCAACACTTAATTAGAATTTTTAGCCTCAGAATTTTCACTAAAGATAGACTTTAAAATAAATTAGATTGTCCAGATGTTAACATTTTAAACAATCAAATTAAAAGCGTATCTAAAGTAGTTTAAATTTATTTTAAAGAATAAATTAGAAGTATATATATAAAGTAGTTTAAAATATATCTTTTAAGTAATATATAAGATGGCTTAAAATTACTTTGAAATAATTAAATTAAAAGTACATATAAAGTGACTTTAAAATACTTTTTAAATAGCTAAATTAGAAGTGGTTTTAATTAAATTCTTATAATTCAAATAACAATGAGATGAGAGATGTACCAAACCAAACATAACTAAAATCGTTATTAAATAATTGATTTCCAATAGTAACTTGATACAATATAGTTTTCAATTATTCATAAGCCATTCACTAGGTAAACTAACATTCACATGTGTTCTATTAAGGCTTGTTGTCAGCTATGCACTTATAAAGATATACGTAAACTAAGTCCCATATATGCACAAACAAGAAAGGAAAATCATTACTAAGATAAATTGGAAAAAAAAGACAAAATAGCCAAACAAAATTTCTAATTTCAATTGTTGTGATTGCTACGTAAAGGCAAATGGTTTACAACAACCATAAAGAAAATGATGATCACTCGTTTGGAATAATTATAATTAATTTTATGGTTAATTATATGAATAATTAATTATAATCAATATTAGTTTCAGCTCAAGAAAGTTTAATAAAATATTTAAAAATAATTAACTGTTTCTTAGATGTAAAAAAAGCTTTTACATGAGAAAATAATGTTCATACAGCTGAAAAGAAAACATATTGTTAAAAGATAATCTTTAACTACAATTTTTCATATGCAAGAATACAACTTAATTTTTAACGAAGAAGAGCTTTTACAATCTCAACATTAGTCGAAACACAATTTATTTCTATTTAAAAAGAAAACAGTTGGAATCTTAACAAAGAGTAAGTGCAGATAAACCTTCAATTAATTAGAAAATATTTTGGAAATTTTATTATTATTTAGAATTAAAGTAAGCAAAATAGGTTTTTATTTGAATCCAACTTTTTCCTTTTAATAATTACTCAAGATGAATTATGACATGAAGTATTAACCTATTAAAAGTTTTTTTTCGAAGTTATCACCGTGTTATATTAACGAAAATGTCCTAATAAATTAAATTTTATGGGAAATTTGTATGAAAAGCTTTACTCACCACAAGAAAAATATTGTTTAGAGACCAAATTTTACCTATTAAATGAAATAGTTACTAACTGTGACTAAAATAGTTACCATTACAAAATAAAAGTAATGATTGAATTTAGCTATACCATTAGATTCTAAATTAGTCTTAATTAGATACCAATTTAGAATCTAATGGCACAAGTCACTAAAACCATAGTAGCTAATGTTAGATACCAATTATTTGACTTAATTGGTCACTAAATTCAATCATTACTTCTATTTTGTAGTTATTTAGCAACCAAAATTTAATTTAGTGACTATTTTGATCATAATTAGCAACCATTTCATTTGGTAGCTAAATATTAATCTTTAAATAACTTTTTTATTATAATAACTCTAATAATATATAAAAATTAAATTCTTTAAAATAAGAATACTGGTAAGAAAAGTTGACATATATAAATCCAGTCCGATGGTAAATTTCATAACTTTTCTCATCATCAAAGAGAAAAAAGAATAATTTGAGGGTGAATAAGGTTTTATATTATAAGTATTTTGAAAATATTATTAAAAAATAATTTCTATTAAGGAAAAACTGAAATGGGTCAATTTTATCCTAAGGCCTCTTCTATTTTTCAAAGTTAAAATTTAAGTTTAATTTATTTATCTAAAATGCTTCTTTTTTAGGATTAAATAGATATTCTTTGATCACTATATTTTTTTTTTCTTGGTATTGTTAGCTTATTTTTGCATTTTTAATTAAATAAAGCTCTATTTCTCAGGGTTGAACTAGTCTGGCAGTTAGTTATTTTTATGTGCATAGGTGTATGTGACCTACTTTGTAAGCCATGTACGTAGAATCAGTTTTCAACATTTTCATGTAAAGGCTTATAAAAGTTGTACCGTTCTAATTGAATAAGACAAAGTATTCTCTACTCACAAACAGTATATGCAAAAGTTATGCTATGAGTTTTTAACAATTGGTATCAGAGCTCCGTAAGGGGCCTAATACAGTGTGAACGCGAGTGAAAGGAGTGTGGGATCTGGGAGACAGTGTGAGTGCATAAGCAGAAGAAAGAAGGATGTCTGGGTCAGAGAAATTTGTTCAACCGGCCATCCCAAAATTTGATGGTCATTATGAGTTTTGGCCCATGACCATGGAAAATTTCTTACACAGCAAGGAGATGTGGCAGATTATTGAAGATGGGATACCTCTGTTAGGTACCCACCCACTGAGGCTCAACAAAAAGCTGTAGCTGAGGCTACATTGAAAGACTTGAAGGTAAAAAATTACCTATTTCAACCCATTGACAGGGAGATCTTAGAAACCATTTTGGACACGAGTACGTCCAAGATGATTTGGCAGTCCATGCAACAAAAATACCAAGGTTCAACCAGGGTCAAGCGAGCTCAGCTCCAAGCCTTGAGACGTGAGTTACCATGAAAGATACGGAAACCGTTGATCAGTATCTGGGACGCACTCTCAGTACTGTCAACAAGATGAAGTCAAATGGAGAGGTGATGGACTCAAGTACTGTGGTTAGTAAAATACTCAGATCACTCACCCCAAAGTTCAACTATGTTGTATGTTCAATAGAGGAATCCAATGATTTGAGTAAGCTAAGCCTTGATGAACTCCATGGAAGCTTACTGGTTCATGAGCAGCGAATGCAGGATTATCAATCTGATGAACAAGTGCTGAAAATTACTCATGATAACAGATCAGAAACAGGTCGTGGACACAGTTGAGGAGGTCGTGGTCGTGGAAGAGGTCGCGGAAGACAATCACTAAATAAAGCACTTATAGAATGTTTTCGGTGTCACAAACTAGGACACTTCCAATACGAGTGCCCATGAGTGGAAAAACAAGCGCATTATGCAACGTATGAGGAATCATCAGGGGTAGAAGATGAAGTATTATTGGTAGCATATGAAGCTACAAATCAATCTGTGCAACAAGAAGATTGGTTTCTTGATTCTGGTTGTAGTAATCATATGACTGGAAATAAACGGTGGTTTACCAAGATACGCGAACAGGGATTGTGCAAGACCGTCAAACTTGGCAATGACACCACTATGGCAGTAGCAGCAAAGGGGAACATTCGAGTCTGTATCAACGGCATCTCACATATCATCACAGATGTATATTACATACCAAAACTTAAAACCAATCTTTTAAGTTTAGGGCAACTCCAAGAGAAAGGTTTGGCTGTGTTGATTCAACATGATACCTGCAAAATTTTTCATCCAGATCGTGGATTACTTCTTCATACCAGCATGAAAGGAAATAGGATGTTTTACTTAACATCTTCAATGAATCCTCACAATCACAGTGCCTTCATGTAAGTGACGTTTCGGAACAAGAAGCACAACTTTGACATAAAAGGTTTGCTCATCTGAACTTTCAAGGACTGTGCACACTTGCCAACAAGCATCTGGTAACCGGTCTACCTCCTCTAAAGTCTCCCAAATAAATATGTACCTCATGTCTCACTGGCAAACAACATAAGGACACTATACCGAGACAAAGTTCTTGGAGAGCCTTGAGGAAACTCCAACTAATTCATGCTGATGTGTGTGGTCCTATTTCACCCTCGTCTCACAGTAACAAAAGGTACATTTTGAGTTTCATTGATGACTACTCTCGAAAGACATAGGTTTACTTTCTGCATGCAAAATCTGAAATATTTAGTGCATTCAAATTTTCAAGGCTCGTGTGGAAAAAGAAGCCAACGCTTCTATTATCTATCTAAGAACTGATAGAGGTGGTGAATTTACTTCTGAGGAGTTTGCAAATTACTGCAATCATTAAGGGATTTCAAGACAAAAGACAACAACTTACACTCCACAACAAAATAGAGTTGCAGAGAGAAAGAATCGCACTATCCTGAATGCAGTCCGAGCAGTCTTACATGATAAATGTGTTCCAAAATTATACTGGCCTGATGTTGTCCGGTGGTGTGTTCACGTTCAGAATTGAAGCCCATCATTTGCAATAAATCACCAAACTCCAGAAGAACTTTGGAGTGGAGTCAAACCACATGTGGGCTACTTTCGGATATTCAGCTGCATTGGTCACGTTCATATTCCAGATCAGAAGCGGAGCAAATTAGATGATAAAAGTCAACCGTGTATACTTCTGGAGGTAAATGAAGAATTAAAAGCTTACAAACTATACAATCCTATTGACAATAAAGTCATAATAAGCAGGGATGTAGTGTTTGAGGAGGATAAAAGCTGGAACTAGCATGGCAATATAAAGAAATGCATAGATGATACTCAAGAAGGTGAACAAGAATGCATGGATGATACTCGAGAAGGTGAACCCCCAGCTTTAGAAGATACACCAGTAGACTCTGCCCTACATGAGCCCTCAGTCAGTCATGACGCCAGTTCAGACCCACTGATCAATCCTGATTCAGACTTAGAATCTCATCATCCTCCAGCTGAAGGAAGGGCAACAAGACACAGGCGACCACCAGCATGGATGACCGATTATGAAACTAACCTCTCGATAGCAGAAGAGGAAGAGAGTTTACTAGCCATGATGATATGCAAATTTGAAGAGCCTCCCTCATTTGAAGAAGCCCATACTAATCCAAAATGGAGAGATGCAATGCACGTTGAAATCAACGCAATAGAAAGGAACCACACCTGGGAACTCGTGGATCTTCCAAAAGGAATTACACCTATCGGTGTGAAATGGATATTTAAGACCAAACTCAATGAAAGTGGTCAGATCGAGAAATATAAGGCCAGATTGGTGGCCAAAGGTTATGCTCAGAGGTTCGGAATCGACTATGCAGAGGTTTTTGCCCTAGTCGCTCGACTTGATACAATGCGAATCTTACTAGCCTTGGCAGCTTAAGGCACATGGGAAGTCTTCCAACTTGAGGTAAAGAGTGCTTGCTTACATGGTGAACTTCAAGAAGAAGTGTTTGTCCAGCAGCCTGAAGGTTTTATCAAAAAGGGCAAAGAAAATCAAGTGTATCGGCTCAAAAAAGCTCTTTATGGGCTTAAACAAGCTCCACGAGCTTGGTATAACAAGATTGAAGCATATTTTGCAAAAAAACACTTTGATCGATGCCCTAGCGAACACAACCTATTCGTTAAAAGGATTCATGGTAATATTCTAATTGTTAGCCTATATGTTGATGACATAATTTTCACTAGAAACATTCGTCAAATGTGTGAGGACTTTAAGAGGTCGATGCAATTAGAATTTAACATGACAGATTTGGGAAGAATGAGTTATTTCTTGGGAATTGAAGTTATACAAAGTGATGTGGGAATTTTCATCTGCCAAAGACGTTATGCTCGTGAGATGTTAGCTCGGTTCAACATGACAGAATGCAACCCTATTCGCAATCCAATTGTACCAGGCACTGCACTATCCAAAGATGATGAAGAAACATCAGTTGATGCCACCAAATTTAAACAAGTTGTTGGTAGTCTCATGTACCTAACAGTCACCCGGCCAGATTTAATGTTCGGAGTGAGCCTAATCAGCAGGTACATGGCTACTCCAAAGGCATCACATTGGGTTGCCGCAAAACGCATTCTGAGGTATGTAAAAGGTACCATTGAGCACGGTATTCTATATCAAAGGGAGGAAAGACCGAAATCACAGCCTATAGTGACAGTAACTATACTGGGGACTTGGATGACTGACGAAGCACTTCTGGAGCAGTATTCATAATAGGATCAGGGGCTATATCATGGGCTTCAAAAAAGCAATCAGTGGTTAGCTTATCAACTACATAGGCAGAGTATATAGCTGCAGCAGCATGTGCCTGTCAATGCATTTGGCTTCACAGAATATTAGAACATCTTGCGATCGAAAAATAGGAAGCAACCACAATTCTCTGTGATAACAACTCCACTATTCAGTTGTCCAAAAATCTTGTCTTTCATGGGCGTAGTAAGCACATTGCACTAAGATTTCACTTTCTTAGAGATCTAGTCAATGATCACGTGGTTCAATTGAAATACTACAGTACTCAGGAACAAGTGGTAGATATAATGACTAAGGCTGTGAAATTTGAACAATTTGAGAAACTTCGACAAATACTTAGAGTAGTTGACATTACTACAGTAAGCTAGAGCTTAAGGGAGGGATTGTTAGCTTATTTTTGCATTTTTAATTAAATAAAGCCCTATTTCTCAGGGTTGAACTAGTTTGGCAGTTAACTACTTTTAAGTGTGCATAGGTGTACGTGACCTACTTTGTAGTCATCTACATAGAATCAGTTTTCAACGTTTTCATGTAAAGACTTATAAAAGACGTACCGTTCTAATTGAATAAGACAAAGGATTCTCTAGTCACAAACAATATATGCAAAAGTTGTGCTTTGAGTTTTTATCAGGTATCTCATCCTTCTTTCTTAGGGTGGAAAAATGATTAAAGTGGTAGCAATTATTTTAATTTACTAAAATATGTAAATTTTGAAAGAATTACCTATAAGTAACTTATTCTTTAAAGTATGAGTTCATAATAAATAATTATGCTCTGATACACGATTTTACTCTCTTCTTTAACTAAAATAATGTTCTTATATGGGTAACTTTTAAAAGTTTGTCTATTTTGATCAATTATAAAATAAAATTAAACCAGTTTGTAAATTTCTTTCTTCCTATTTTATCTCTTCTCACTGTGCCTGTAACCTTTCTCTCCAACTTCCGTGCTTGTGACCACCATGAATGTGACTAAGATCCCTTTTCTTTTACTCATACGCACATTCCTGTCACCCTTGCAGGGACCAACAACGCATATGTTCACCATCCTAACCCAATCATTAAAAAAAATCTCTCTTTGACACCGTCTCCTACTTATCCGTATATAAATTCTGTATACTGTATTAGCAGGTAACTTATTTACGATTTATTATATACGACTTATTTATGATTTATTATATACGAATTTTAATTCATAGATAATTTAGAATTACATTTTGTTCATTATATACTAATTTTTATTATAGATAAATACGATTTTTTTTATAGTCACCATTCACTCACAATTATACTAGATTAAATTTAAAATGATTTTATAAATACAAATTTAAGCACTCATATTAACTATAATGTCATGAAGTAAATTTGGTTTGAAGCTAATCACTTGTCCACATGTTTTGATGTTGAACAGTGGCAGTTTAGTCCTTAAAAAAGCCATGTCTATGCTTCATTTAAATTTTACTCCGACACTTAATGTACCTCATAGATGGCATTAACGGACCAAAACTAACGAAAATACCAAATCAATTAACAATTTCTAATACCAGAAATTAGTTCCAAGATATTGTTAATGTCACAATCACAAACCATATCTATGGGTCCTATAATTTGAGCCACATCTTAGATATCCACTCTAATTTTAGTTTAGTCATTTTAATAAAGAAATTAAAAGTAAAGTCATAAATCTCGCGTTAAGTTATGTTTATAATTTAATTTGAACTGTTATATTTTTGTTTAATGTTTTAAATGCTTTATTTGGGTAAAATAATTTATGAAATTATAACTTTTTTATAGAATATTTGAATTATCTTCAAATAAAAAGTATCACAAAATTAAAATTAGTGACATTAATAGAAAAATAATTTCTCCAAATAATGATAAAAAAAGTAACTACTATAAACTTCATCTATAAAAATCTAACTAAATTCTATCGTTGACATTGATTAAGACAATCCTGACAAACATTACTTAAGAAATATAATAACTAAAAAAAATTTATAATATAAAATAATTTCTATTTATATCGATTAAATTGTCTTAACTTACATTAATTGAAAAAGAGTTTCATCAACATGGATAAAAATATTATGGTTAACATAGGTCGAAATATGACTATGTTATTATTGGTCTAAAAATAACTAGAGCTAATAGTAATTAAAAATAATATCTTGACATCAATTAAAGAAATTATGTTTAACGTTAATAAAAGAAAAACCCGTAAGTTGAGAAGGGAATTTTTTTCCTATCATTGAAAAATAACACTAACATATATTGAGAAGAGAAAACATTTAATAATAATAAAAAAAGACAGTAAACTTTAAGTTGAAAGAAAACATGTCAACATCAAAGAAACAAAATTAAGCCAGTCGAAGTATTATGACGGAGACCAAGTTAAAGAAAGAATAAAAATAAATAACTTAAAAAATTATAGATAATTTTAAATTTTTATCTCTTAGATCAAATTTAAAAATTTTTAAATTTAAATAATTAAATTACTAATAAATACTTAAAATTTTAATTTCTTTTACAATTCTCCATTTAAATAACATATTTTATCATCATTTAATTTTTTTTATAAAAATAAATTACACCCTAGAAATTTATCTTCAAACTCCCATACTCATACCCCTGGGTAATGTAAGTAAACTTTATCGGTTTTATCTGAAAAATATCAGCAAAAAAAAGTTGTTATTCTCGTGAGTGTTTCTTTTACTATTAGGTCATTAGAAGCAGTACCATAGGAATTTGACATGATAAAATTAGATAACCCCCTTTCTCCCATTACTTTCACTGGCAAAGGAAAAATCTCTTAGGATGTGTGATATGTTTTCGCTTTTCAATTGAATACTCACAACTCATTCCAATCTCCCTTGATTCCGTAATCATGTAATAGCAGACACAACTTTTCATTGCATTATCAGCACAAACACCACTACCCTTTGTTTCTTTACCTTTCTCTCATCACTTCTCAGAAGTCTTAATTCATGAACGAACAAAAAGCTCTCCCAAGTTTTCTTTCTTAATTGTTTCACATAACAAACAACAAATTATCTAACCACCATCAAAATCAATTAACTTATTCAAATACAACAATTTATGAATGAATTGAATACACTCAGAGGTCGGCAAGCATTTGTTTTCTTCCATTTTGTTATATTTTATTGTGCTTTAGAGATTTAGAAGGGACGCTTTTGCATCATCCTTATCAATGGTGACTGTGCAACCACTCTCTATTTCTCTCTCTAATTTGCTTTGCTTTTGGCTGGAGACCTAGTCATACAATGCTTTTGATTACGTTGAAACTTGAAAAGGAGAAGGCACATTAAGATTAAGACTATGCTATGCCACATGGGTTGTCCCACCCATGTTGTCTAAATATTGGAAAATTGAACAAGGCTTGCATATGACTAGTACAGAGCATATACTTTATGTGAAAGAGAAAGGTCCAAAGCCAATACCCAAAATAAACTTTTTTGGTCCTACTCAGCTGAATAAATTCTTGGCAATTTCATCATCTATTGTTAATCCATTCCTAGTGGATTTTCCTAATGATTTTGGTAAAAATACGCCCTTACCAACTTTTAATCGTTAATAGGTAGGTACCCAAAAGCTCACAGTAATCCATATTTGATCTCATCCGATCCGAATTAAAGCAAAACCATTTTCTTTTGCTACCCCTTTTGTCCCTCTTTTTCTTGCTACCCTCAAAAACATTACTTTCAAAATTCATAAAAGTGATCCAAAGCAATTTGTATGTGTTTTGTTTTGTTACAAAGTTGAGTCTTTCATGTAGCATGGTTTTTGCTAGCCATATTTGCCATGGCAGAATATAATATCCGCTGCCCGAACACGTGGTTTTGTGAAATATGGAATCCAAAATCACAAGCCCTTGCCGAGGAACATGTGCACAAATCATAATCTAAATTTAAGGGTATGGTGTCCCAGCATTGGCCATGCACATTCATGTAAGGACTTTGGTAAAGATATAGAGATTCTCCATACTGTTATCAGACCAAAAGATTTCCAACTCAATCCTTCGAGACAAAGTAACATAGTCCAATCTACTATCATATCTTTTTCTTTTTTATCATAACAACATGCTCCTCCTTCTTTTTTGACACCTTTTTCTCCCCTTCTCACTCATCACCTTTATCTTCAACACCCCCCGTCCCTCTGGGCTTTTATTCATGTTCTATGTCATTGATATACTTATATGTCTTTAAACCACTGATGCTGCATGAATGAACCACACTGAAATTCTAACCAGTTCATTCTTCTACTTTCCAGTTACACTCTCTGATAATGGCCAAGGAAGCTTCTCTGCGCCTCTTCTTTCTCTCCTTTCTCATTATCTCCTGTTCTGGTGAGTAACCGACACTGACATATAATATCTCAGAATAGTAATATTCATTCCAATATGAACTGGTTTCGTAATCTACAACACTTAGTGATTATATTCATTTCAATATGTTGAATTTTTTGTTTTTAGTTTTTTGGGTGCTCCACTTTGCTCTTGCAGCAAAATCAGTGGAGGCAGCTCAAATTCAAGTGAGAAATAAATTGGACTTGTTCATAATATTGCGATTCTCTTTGTAGGATCTCTGGTGGGTATTTCCTACCGTGAGAGGGGAGGCACTTCAACATCTGCTAGAACCATATCATTCCTCCAGCAAAAGAACCTTTCCATGTCTCAGATTCGAATTTTTGTTACAGATCACAGGATTTTGAGCACGCTCAGCAACTCCATCGTGCCGACTGATTTGTACTTGAACAGAAGTCAAGTTCAAAGTTTAGTTACTTCAAAACCCTCCGAAATAAAAGCTCGTCTAGTTAACTTTCTCCCACATTCTAACATCAAAAGCATCATTGCTAACTGTGGCAGTGAGTGCTTAGCACAAAATGAGATGCCTTTGTTCTCACGTGCTTTGAAATCAATTGGTTCAGTTCTCAGAAAGCTTCATATAGGGAGGGAGGTAAAAGTCTCAGTAGCATTTCCACTTTCCTTCTTAGAAAAGTTGAATACATCGCATGAAAATAGTGTTCGTAGGATTCTTTCATTTATAAGGGAAATGAAATCCTTTGTCGTGGTAGAAGACAGCATTGATGGAGAATTAAGCATGGAGAGTCACTTTCTTCATGCTATAATCAAACGAGCCACTCTTGCTGCTTCCATTCTTCCTCGCAAAGATGTTCCTATTGTTTTTACAATCAAGAGCACAGTTGTCCCCACTTCAATGGAATTAGATCAATTTTGTGAGAGAGTATCCAAATATCTAGAAGCAAAAACTCATATTACAAAAAGAATAGCTGCATTATATGCAGAGGTGCATAGAACAGAAGATTTTGCAAGTAAAGAACTCAAAAGGGAAGAGGAGGAACACAAAAGGAGAAGTCTAGATGATACAACCAGCCCAACAAACACAGTTTTCCCCACAAATCCAGCATCATCCACTCCAATCATCACTCCCCCAGATACACCAACCATCATCACAGTTCCTGCCACAAATCCTGTCACAATTTCCCCTTCCAATCCTGCTGGAATGCCTGTGACAGTTCCTTCTACCACACCTCTGCCTTTTCCTCCCACAAATCCAGCCAATACACCAGTACCTGTGAGCAATCCGGCTACAACAACTCCTGTAGGGATACCACCCCCCATAACCAACCCTGTGACTTCTCCACCTTCATCAGGAACTGTTCCTGTCACAAATCCCCAACCTCAACCACCTCCTGCTAACACTAATGCTCCAGCCATTCAGGGGCAGAGTTGGTGTGTGGCAAAGCAAGGAGCTCCTGAAGCTTCTCTTCAATCAGCACTAGACTATGCTTGTGGAATGGGTGGCTCAGATTGTTCTCAGATTCAGCAGGGTGGCAATTGTTACAGTCCAGTTACATTGCAGAACCATGCTTCTTTTGCCTTCAACAGCTACTATCAAAAGAATCCAGCTCCAACAAGCTGCGACTTCGGAGGGACTGCCACCTTAGTTAACACAAATCCAAGTAAGATCTTAACTTCTTAATAGTTTTAGCAACCCTTCTTTTTATTATTCCAAGATCCTTTTTGAAGAGCACATAGAAATTTATGCTGACAGAAACTTAGTCTTATCTTGTAACATAATCATTTACACTAGTATTTGAGAGAGCTTATGATATGCATATAGCTATTGCCATATTGCTTCAATAAGCTTTTCAAGATAACTACTCTTCAGACTAGTTTATAGAAACAAACAACTTATACGTAAGTAATTATATGAGAAGTAGCCATTTTAATTAAGTTGTTTATTTAAAGTGGCCATTTTTAACTTCTTCTGAACTGTGAATAGGTTCCGGTTCATGTGTTTTCCCATCCTCATCGTCATCAACAACAGCAACGCCAAAGTCACCAATCCTAACACCACCTACACAATCAAGTCCAACACTACCACCACCAAGTCCACTAACACTTTCGCCATCAATTCCAACGGCACCACCAACAACATCAGTAACAGGCCCATTCGGGTAACGGAGAGAGCATGTTTTTCATGGTTTCAATAACTCTAAAACTCCATTTTAAGAGTACCAGTTATGGTCCTTTATAACACTACCCTTTTGCAGGTATGGTACCCCACCTTCAGTGTTAAATTCAAGCAACCCCGCGTCAGGTACAATGCCAGATTTCGGGTCTGAAAGCCCTCCTGTTGTAAATACAACGTCAGCCTCGCGTTCTATGAGTTTGAGACCTTCTGTTGGCTGCATTGTTCTGATGGTATCATTTGTCACTACGAGACTCGGTATGCATCCATAGAGTTCAAAACAAGATTTCAATGCGGATCATAGTGTGAAATGCTTAATATATAGTATCACTAGCTGTGAGTTGGAGTTGTAATGTAGCATTTTACATTAGGTGCAGAAATATGTTAGAGTAAGAACGGAACAAAAGAAAGTTAAGTGATTGTGAGTGATGTGATAAATTTAGCTTAGGTGAAGGTGAGGAAAATCTTAATATTGAAATAATTGCTGCTTTATGGTATCTAGGTTGTACCACAGACTATAATTAATATTGGTCATGTACATAGTTTTTGAAAACTTTAGTTCTTTTCATTGTATGGAATTTGTAGTCCAGTGTAAATTGATCTTAGTTGTTTTGGAAATTGGTCTTCCTAAATGGGGGATTGTTATTCATTGAAAGATTCTCATTTCAAGTTTAATGAAAACAGTCAACTATTATTTATGAGAGACACTATAGAGATTAAGATAAATGGAATATTATCTCTCTCCAATTATAATGCATTTTGTGGGTGCACACCCTAAAGTTACTCATACCTAGTTAAAATTATCTCTTCAAGAATTTTCATGTTGCAGTTCTTCCTTCTTGGGCTTCCATGCTCCACCCTTCTATGTCAATTACAAAAAAATAGATAAATGATTATAGCAAATCATGAAGACTATGATTATAAATGACAAGAGTAATGATTAACTCAAGAATGTGCACTCAGCATCCACTTAGATAAGGGGATAATTGTGTATGCAAATATGAATAATTTTATTTTTAAGTAGTTAAGAATAATAAATAAATAAAATTAATCATTTCTATCACACAATTACTCATTACATACATTTTTTAAATTATAACATTATTAACCTAAAAAAATTGCATATAAGTAGGTTCATATACTACTAACTACTAACGAGATAAACTTTATTATTATTTTTATAATAGTAGTTTAAGGTTTTTTTAAATGTAAAAATTGAACACATCTCAGTAGTTCACACGTTTTACTAAACAAACTGAATTAGACCTTTTGAAAGTTTAAAAAAATTAAATATAATTAAATTAAGGATATTAAATAACATCATTTTAATTTTCAATATAATATATATTGAGCAAGGTTAAACAATATACCTAGAGTTTATTCGAAACATACTTTATTAATTAATTAAAATCCGTTATATTGAATTTTGAAGAAAAAAAATATTAAGGATATTCATGAGTTGGCTAGGATTAGAGCAAATTCATTATCCCCTAAGGAAATATTCGAGTTACGTTGACTTGAATTTTTGTATTTTTTAATTTTTGTATTTTTTTATGTTAAATACAATTCAACCCAACTTACATTTTAGTGGGTCAGATTGGCTAATTAGATTGGATTGAGTTAAAATATTAAAAATTTTCCTTTTTTTTATTAAAAGTTGAAATTTTCAAATACTGAGTTAATAATAAAAAAAAAGAATAACACAAGTATAAGAGAATATCGAATTAAATCAAATTAATTTATATTAAGTTTAATCTAATCATAAATGTAAACTCGAAGTAATTGAATTAGATTAGATTGAGTTAAATTTGATCCAATCAAAACATGTAAGTATTAGAAAATACTATACAACTCTATGTAATCATTATTACGTTATATTTTAATGTAATATTTATAAATTACACAATTGATTAAATAAACATAATTGTAGTTACCAACATATAAATTTAAACCAATTCACATATTTTTACCCATTTTATAAGGTATATTTACAAAGTAAATTTTAAATAAACTTACGAACTGTTATGCATTTAAAAAGAAAAAACTATATAGTTTGGAGAAAACAGAGTAAACTTGAACCCTTATTGAAAAATTAAGCAAGCCATTAAGTCAAAAGCTTCCAAGAGCAAGTTATTGTCATGAATGCATTGGATGCCAATTCTAACGTTAGAGAAAATAACGAGGAAGCACCAAAACAGCAATCAGGCGAATCCTACAAACGCATTGACTTTTAAACCGACACATGTGAGCCACTTTTCTAATATCCAAAGCAGAGTAGACATTTGCCAGCAGGGCAATTACCTAAACCGCATTATTAAGTGGCCCTTTTACAAAATTTCCTTTTCTTTATAAATGAGAGTGAACACCCATCAGCATGGCAACTGTATGATCACGTTAAAGAACCATCACATCACTTTCTTTGCTGAAAAATGCATGAACTAATCTCAACTGGCCCAACAAAGAGTAGTAATGGGGCCATACGCAACTACTGTCTGCAATGTATTTTCTGGAGCACCGGAAAAACTGTGATCCTCGTGCTACACGTACATACTGCACAAGCTAAAGCTAGTTTATCTATAAAACTTCATTTCTACATCCCAAAATGGCTTCTACAATTTCTCTAGTCTGCTAAAGTATATAGTTACTCTATACAAGAATTGTTTTGGATTCAGGAATGGTTTCACCGCCTTGAAAATACCACCAAGACCAACATGGACATAGAGACCACAATTTTGAATCCAGATGTGTCCCAGAAATTCTGATTTTGCTTATCTGCACCCACAACTTCTTTTTGTTGCTTTGCCGCTAATTGATCTCTCAGTTCTTTAATAGCTTTGTCCCGTCGCTCACCCATCTGTTTACAAACCCATAAAATGAAACATGAGATTTGATAAGAACATTAGTAAACATAGGAAATTAACTTTGCCTAGGTAAGGAGGGTTAGATCATGTAAGTAACACAGCATGGCATCATTACAAATATATCTATGCATCCATCAAATCTCCTTCGATATCCCGTTTCGCTCTTTCATGGTTCCATGCAAGTTCTAGGCTAAAATAATCAAAGCATTTGATCAAAAAATTCAACTCAAAATTCAGAAAGAGCCAAGAGAGCTCAATTCAACTATATATTGTATAGAACAAGAACAGTAAGTATCTCTTGAACCAGAAGTGCATGCCAGGGTGATGCTTATTGTAGGAACAAGTTTTCTCAGTAAATAAGCAATTATTTCTTCAATAAGTTGAGCTAAATACACTTTGCGCAATAGCTAAATTTACCCTTTGGAGTTTTCGTGTCTGGGAACGAGCTTCCTGCAGACAGAATTCTAGCTTCAAAACCTTCTTCTTCAGCTCCTGATCAGTACGCCGCTGTTTCTCCAACTGTAAGTTAAAAACACATCAATGCCATTAGATACATAAGCCAAGCACCTCAAGAAAAGACAAGTTATAGAGTACGTACTCTAATAACAATAAAACACTAAACAAATTAATGAGTATCAACACTGGCAAACCAAGATAGTTTACCTGTGACTCTAATTCCTTAGTCTTGAGCTTCCAGTGAGCGGACATGATCTTAATTTCATCCTTAAGTTTTGTTATTTCTTCATCCTTAGCACCTAAAAGCTTATTCATCTTCTCAAAATTTTTAGGAGAAACCTCATCTAATATTTTCCGCAGTTCATAGTTCTTGTTCTCTCCGGCCTTTGCAAGAGCCTCCATAATATCGTGCTCAATTCTAAAAACTTCATCTTTCAATTGCTTTTGTGAAGATTCCCTTGCCTGAAGATCCTTCTGTAAATTGTCTAGTTGCTCCCCTAGCCTTAGGACACGAGCCTCGTGCTCTCTTAGTGAACCATTTTTCTCATCTAATTCTTTTAAAAGTTCTGAACATTGAAGCTGCGCTGATTGAGCTGATGCAGCACTTGCATCAGCAGTTTCCCTCGTTGCTACAAGCTGTGCTCTAAGGTCATCCAACTCCTTCAGATACTGTATCAAGATTACAGTATATGCTATCAGTAAATGATACTCAGGCTACTATCCAGCATGGTTTCACTTTCGATTTATACAGATAAATAATCGCTCAGAATCTATGGATTTTAGAATATATTTATAAAACAACACACAAGCTTGCAAAGTAATCAGAAACATGATATATAATTGAAGATATATAAAAAGGGTGTATGATACCAATCAAAAAACGAGTGCCAACAATGAAGTTACTTAGCACCTTGATGTTCAGTGATCCGTTAGAGAATACCCCGGAGGTTCTGGCATAATCAATATGTGGTGCTCCAGTTTATGTACAAATGATTTCTCAAATTCTCCTTTACTTCGAATTGTTGAATAATATTTCACCCAAGAGTAACATCTATTTAAAAGTTAAATGTGTAATTCTATATCCAAAATTGATTACTTGATGAATAATTTGTACTATATTTGTGTTTCAATTATTATTACATACATGGTTAAATTAATTTGTTGGTTTCTGATTTTTTTAATTAGGTCCTTCAACTTGTAATTGTTTTTTAATTAGACCTTTCCATTTGACCACAAACACTTAATAAAAAATGTTGTCCATAACAAGTGTTTTTCATGTGAATCAGTTATAAGAGTTTTCTACGAGGTTGATATTGGATGAAGTCTGGGTTGAGTTAAACTACGTGAAAGAATACTCGGGTTGAGTTCATCTATATAGATTGAAACCATGTACGAAACTCTCAAACTCTATTGTGTGCTTACAATACACTCTAGAACAGATGCATAAGTTCCCTGACTGATCTATAGTTAGGTATTTGTAGTTTATTTTATGCAACAACAGCAAGACGGAAAGATCCAATTAAAAAAATACAAGTTTAAGGCTACAATTAAAAATAAATGAAGACCTAAGTAAAATTTCCCAATAATTTAGGAAGTTACGGAGTAATTTAATTTATATAAAATGAGATGCTAATTTACAGCAATCCGTGATACACAGACATTTATGCCAAATGTTCACAATAATCATAAAATTTTTGCCATTACTGGTTAGAGAATTATGGCTAATTTTCACTCAAATCAAGGCACAAGAAATGCATCTTACCCTTAGCTTTATTTACGGAATTTTTCATTCTATATTCCAGCATTCTAGCTTTTTATTTATGGTAGTCATAATATGTAGGTAGGCGAATTTATTTTTCTTTCTAGTATATCAGCAAAGGGAGGGGAAAAATTATCCACCCAATAAATAAAAAATATGTTTTCCTGCCATAAAAAGGTGTCGTATATCATAGATTTAGTAATAATTGATTCATGCGCCGCAAAATCCTGATTCAAAGCTAATCTATAGCTTATACGGAAAAAAAACTTCTTAGACTATGTTTTCTAGTTCCCCGTGTATATCTCCTTACTGAGGCACAATTCCAAATTAAACGTGGACAACTCTTTTTACCCAGTCAAGGTGCACCAATTCCAACCCATACCTTAGCAATGGGCATTAAATGTTGAACCTAACCAAGTTAATATGCGATAACCATTGTGAAGGAATTTAGAAATTGGCGCAGGTAAGGATGAGTTCTCATTGTATAGAACCACCACTACTTAGCTTTATTTATTAATAATTAGATAGATGTTTCAATCCCTAACGCCATACAATACTAAGCTGCTCTAGCTCTATCGGTGCCACTTGAGTACATTAGTAATTTCTTTATGCTTTTCCAAACAAAACTGACATAAAATTATGTATATCAGCGATTTTCTAACATGATGGACTAAACTCCACACATTTTAGTAAATTTATAAATTTTAGTTAACAAACCCATAATTACTGCAGAAAAATGTAGCATGAAAAGTATTGAAGAATCGACGGTAGAAAGAGGTTATAATAATAATAATAGTTCGGTGGGATCCGCTATCCGCAAAATCGAAAGACAACTAGTAAAAAAAAATCCTAATAGATGGGCATCGATGTGTATATTGTTTAATGAGGAATATAGAACATCTAGCAAAATCAACACCAATTCACCCAAAAAAGCAAGCAAAAGACACAATTAGCGAATGATGCAAAAATTTAAAGAGAGTAAAACAAAAGATAAAAATCCTAATCAGGCCACTAAATAAGATCAACAGATGTGCTACTAAATAATGGTAATAATAATAATAATGAAAGGTAAACTCTAGAGAAAGTGTAAACCTTCTCAGTAGAGGAAGCTGAAGCCTGAAGCTGCTGGTCTTTTTGTTCCAAATTCTTCTGCAATCTGCCAATTTCCAATTCCATATTCTTGGCATTTGTCTCTGCTTCCTGCGAAAGAAAATCCATAAAAAAATTGCTGGACCCAAAAAATTTTAATGATTTCTCTCTGACCCCACGACTCCAAACACTAGAAAAAGTAGAAATGATTGACACCAAAGTTCTAATTTTTCTAGCACGACCAAAAAGAGCAAGAAAAAAAAATTACAAAAAATGGTTATACTGAAGACAAGAAAAAAGACAGAGAAAACAATCCAAAAAGACAAATATCTCGTACCTGTCTCGTTAGAGTTTCTTTGACATACGATTGTTCCTGCAAGGAAAGACGACTACGAAGCTCCTTCAACTCCGCCGCTAACGACACCACGTTGCGCCTAAAACTCTGTTTCTTTTCGTTCAAATCCTGTAACGACGGATCAACTTCTCGAGCAGCAATAGATGATGTCCGCGATGAAGATGGTTTCTCAGACATGGAAACTCGATATTCTTCAACGCAATGAAAGTGAGCTAACGTGTATGCCCCAAATCAGATCCTATGGACCAGGGACAAGCACTTCACGTCCTTGAAATGAAAGCAATTAAAATTTCATTCCTCCATGTGAACACGGTAGTTGAACATTAAATTTAACAAGAACCATACCCAAGGAAGAAAATAAATAAATGAAGTAGGTCTATAAACAAAAAATAAAATAAAAACTAAAAGAAAGTAGCTTAGAAAGTACTGGATCTTCTTTTCACGAAAAGGTTACAAGATTCAAATTCAAAAAACTTGATTCCCAATGAAATTTCGAGAAATTTGTTTTTTCTGACAGTGGTTGCACCAGGCATCCCCTCCCTCCATAATTGAAAGGAGAGAGAGAAGAAGCAGTGACCCGCCATGGGTCTATCTGTCATTGTCTAAAAAAATAATAATTCTGATAATAATAAATAGGATCAGGGAAGAGCCGTGATCAAAATTTATTGTTGTGTCTGCTACTGCTAACAAATTTTCACAATAATTTGAATCAAATCCTAAACTGTCATACATATCAAATTCAACAGCAACTCTTAGCACAAAGAGAAATTCATCAACTAGTCCACTGAAGAAGAAAACACTGAGATAGCATACACACCAGATTCCTGGGGTCGAATCTTCTGTCTGCTTATGCCGAAACTCTATCTGGTTCTGATTGGGGACGAAATAGTAAAGCTGGAGAAACAAAATGAGAAGGTGAAATGATGGAACTGAAACGAGTTGAGTAAGGAATCGTTTAATGGGAATCAAAGAGTCATATCACAACTTCACTAATTTTATATTTTAATGTTTTTCTAATTTGTTTCTTGTCTCATCTGTGAGTAATAGTTGGCTTGGTTTTCGCGACATGTCTGTGTCTTACGCATGAACCAACCTAGGTTCGGATCTGGGTGTTGTTCTACTTTATGTAAATGTAAATAAATAAAATGAATTAGGGAAATGAGAGCCAACAAGGAAAAAATCAGGTTATTTAATATTTTCTAGAAAAGTATAGGATGAAAGTGTTTATAAACAAATTTGGTCAATCAAATAACTTATTGGTGAGGAATATTTAGCATATTTATATTAGATTAAGTATTTTTAACTGCTTTATGAAATATATATTTTCATGTAGAGTTATTGGAGTTACTTCAACATAAGGATTTGATTAAATTTGCATGAGTTTAAATTTTATTGTATGATATACGAAGATTATTATTCTCATACATATTATTTGATATGTTACAAAATATTAAAAAATATATAAAATAATTAATCATTAGCAAATAGGAGTATTGATTATTAATTATTTACTTTAATGAATAAAAATGTTTAATAAAATAGATTTGATAGAATAGAGCTGTGGCCCCCAACACTAGGTTTGGATTTCCCGAAGGTAAGGTTTGGCGTGATGACAAATTCCGAAGCTACAGCTGGGATGGATAATTGATTGTGTTGACCCGAAAGGGTGAGCGCGGCAAATACAAACTTTAGGGTTTTGAAACGCGTGGATATGTGTGAGATTTATTGTATATAACATTTTATTGTAAATGAACACCAAATACACCCTGAACTATCACACTTTTTTGAATTTTGAAATTCAAAGTGGTATTTTTAGCCATTCATTGGTTATAACTGTGTGGCAGCAGATATATAAGTTCAAGAATTTTTAATGTAAGATTTTTCTGTTCAAATATGTTAATGTATTATGAAATCTAAGATTTTTGTTTCTAAGTAAACTTTAAAATTACAAAAATAACTGCTTTTAAAATTTAAAAAAAATGATAAAAAATTTAAAATATGAAGACTTTTACATTAAAATAAAAATGATAAAATATAAAAATAATATGATATAATAAAACTATACAAAATAATAAAATATAATAGTATAATACTTATATTATGATCGTAAAAATTTCATAAAAAACTTACATTATATCTTACATAGTTATATAACATTATTTTTAAGCAACTGTTTTTATAAGTTTTATTTCAACATTATATTAAAACGTATACTTTTCTTATAGTATTTTATCTATTTTTTAATTCTTGTAACTTGAAATTTTATTTAATCATTAAAATGTTACTTTTATTGCGAAAAAACAATTATTTATTTTAAAATATTTACTATATTATATTGTATTAGTTTGTTACAAATTGAATGTTTGTAATATAATATTTAACAGTTATGTTAGTATCATTTAAGTCGTATTTTGCTATAAAAATATAAGATGAGAATATGTAATAACTTGAGTCTTAAAACCTATTTTCTCACTTTCTTTTCTTTGTTTTTCTGATTTCTTTTTCTTTGTTTTTCTGATTTCTTTTTCTTCTTTCAGTAAGTTCTCGTCTCCGTTATGTTTTCTCAATTTTTGACCTCAATTATTATTTAAAAAAACAAAGCCTATAACTTAAGAGTTAATGTGTGTTTTATAGATCAAGTTCTAACTTTAAGTATATTTTTACTCTAAGAATTTTTTAATCCAATGCTGCTGGAATTGATTGTTGATTTAATAAGCCAAAAAATAATAATTTTCTCAATTAATTTAACATATATGATTGAAACTTTTGTATTGTTTTGCTATGTTTCTTTTAAGTTTCTTTTATCCATTACTTGAACTACAACTAACTTTTTAATAAGAGGAATTGTTTTAAGTTTTTTATTTATTGACTTGTGTATAGTTGTAATTTACGGATGAATTGTTTTGGAAAATTAAAGTTTATAAGTTTGGATATTTATATTGATTTTTAACTTAGTAAGGATCTAAGAAGATCAAATTTAATTGCTTGTAATTGAGTAAATTGAATTTTTATTGGGTCTAAAATTGTATTTTAAATTTATTAGGATAGTTTAATTGATTGAAAGTTATTTTTGGTTGATTATGAGCTTTTTGTAAAATTTGTTGATTTTACGAGTATTAAGGAGAATTTTAACTTTAAGTGCAAACTCATTGCGGCATTTGATTGATAACGTTGATTGTTCAAGATAAAAACTAAAAATTTAAGCCAGGAAAGATAATAAGCATCCCTCTATTTAATGAAGTTCATAGCTCAAGTAACATTTAGTCGTTCAAATTATGAATTTGTGAAAGTTTGATTAAGTCTTTGTTTAAATTTTTTAATGTTTAAAGGATAACATCACTCAAGTGCTGGCAAGATGTTTAGTTGATACAATAACTCACACAAGCAATACAAACTTTCACACAAGCAATAGTATACAATTTGAGCAAGAAGGCTCTAGGAGTATATTTTTAGTGTGTTCTATTGTATATCATTCATGTGACATAGCTTTGCTCAAGCAACATTTGTAAAGTAAGTCATTATTTTGTTTAAATATTTGATGTAGTGATACAATATTATGATTTAAGGTGATATTGTATTGATTGAGATGTTGTTACAATGCTTGTGAATGATACATATGTGTTATGGATAAAATTAAGGTTACAAACCTAAGATTGTATGTCAACTATTGTTTTGTTATATCTATTTTGTATAAACACATGTGCTTAATAAAAATGGTATTTGATGCCTTAAACTCAGTTTAATCTATGGAATCCAGATTTGCATACCCAAGACATTTGAAATAGTTAAGTGTCATCTATAGTAAAATATACTTAATATGAATATTTTGGAAGATGTCGGTTTATATTTCTTATTGTATATTTATTTTAATACTTATATTCATGTTGTCATATATAATTAAAGGAGTGTATTGTGATTTTGTTTATAGTCATATGCATATGACTTGTCTGTGTGATTTTAATCAAGTATTTATCTTGTGTTTTGTATTTTACCCTTATTCTATTGTTGCTTGGAGTTTGTTGTGATTGTATATAAATAAATAAGGTTTCAAAATATAGGAGTCAAACCTAAAAAAATAAAAAATTAGTAGATATTATATATGTTTCTTTTTGTTGCATGTGTGTGTATTTTTGTTTTATTGTGTATATGTTCTTTTAAAATGTCAAATTTGTAAACCCTCTAGTGGGTAATACTACCACATATACAGAATGTTCATGAATAAGTGAGAGTGTCTAGAAAAAATAATAATTTAAAAAGAAATGTATCATTTGTATTATTTTTTATTTCTTTCCGTTCAAATAATTTTCATTTTCATTTTTTTATTTGTGCTTGTAATGTCTTTATTTAACTATTTATATAGTACTTGGTACAAACCAATGTACTAACATACATCTATTAACATATGTATCACAAAATATAAAGTCTCTAAAATAGTGTGTATGACATACACAAATATTGTTAACGGATTTTCAGTAAGTGTACTGATTCCTCAAGTAATATAAGAAGTAAGAAGAGTATTGTATCCACAAAGAACGGAATTTGTAATTGGAATTGAAATATATATATATATATATATATATTAATATTTTGTGAATAAGAATAAGTAACAATTCTTTTTTGAATGAATTTATGAACATAATAATAACATGCAATTTAAAAATGATGTAATTAATAATAATAAAAGTGTTGGGATTGAATAGTAATATTATCCTTGGTGTACACTCTAAACCTAATTTAATATCATCTCTTCCAATAACCAATCTGCGCAAATTAAAGCCTTTTCAACCTGATTCCTCTTCATAAATTAAAATACCTAGCTTCTATTCCTAGTTACTAGAATAATTTAATCAACATTAAGATCAGTTGCTATATGCAGTCATTACACTATAATTCATCCCTCAACTTATACATGCAATGCATTTACGTTTGAATTCGAACTCAAAAGGGGCTTTTCAGTCACAATGAGAATTCTAAAATAAATCAAGATATAATGAAATGTAAAAGAGAGGTTCTTGAATTTAATGATATAAAAACAATGTCAAGAGTGCATTTAAAGTGAGAATTTACATTTACATTGAATCCCAAGAGAAAAAAAGTTAGCTACGCATGATAGCCATGAAAATACAAAACAAAAGGAAAAGAATGGATCTTGATCACGACGGCGCTCCAAGAGATTTCCAACGAATGGTAGATGGTAAGTCCTCTATGTTTAACCTAGCTCTCACTTTATAAGTTTCGCTCATTTAGGTCAAATTGCGGCCGTTATCTTGTGATTAGTGTTCCAACAAGGTTGACGCGTTCAATTAGGGCTTCCTTCTAACAAAATCTTTAAGTGAGTTTTAGTCCAAGCTGTCTCCATTGCTTAAGTAAAAAGTCACTTATGCCTCTTTCCTTAAGTGAAAAGTCACTTATGCCTCTTTCCTTCATTTCAACACCTCTTCTCTCTCTTTTTTCAAATTTAACATAATTCTCAACTTGCTCTTTGCAACATAAAATGAAGAATTACGAAATAAATAATAAATAAAACAAAATCTCGAATTAAAATAGAATAAATGAAGAAAATCTCTAATTAAACAAAATTAATAACAAAATCACACCAAATCTGTATAAAATCAAACTAGTAGTTAACTATTATCAAGTATCACACATCATTACATGTCATCATGTCTATTATATGTAGTATATATTATTTATTCTCGTATTAAGTACAACCATAACAATCCACAAATATATGTAAATAATTTTGATCATCACACATATACATATACATCGTAAATTATCCTGGTATAATTTAGAGAATATGTAAGAACCAACCTCTAATATAAATTATATATTGTTAACAAGAGTTTTGTCATCTCGTTTATATATAGATTTTGACGCTTGAACAGAAACTTTCTTTTACCTAACAATTGTCATGCATCCCTTAAGCTTTAGATGGTCCTTTTAGCAATATTCTTTTGTAGAAAGAATTAATTATATAGTGTTCAAATGATGCCTTTATTTAATTTCTTCTTGATTTTTTTCAAAATAATATTATTAATTGTACTCAATTATTTTTATCTCTCTGAGTAAGATTTGATTTTTTTTTTCAATATAAGTTCGGTCCCTCCTTTAATCTATTAGACTAGTAAATTTAATTCAATCTAATAACAAGGTATTTTAAATTTCTTTAATTGTTTTATTTTTCAAACTACAATGATAAGATTAGAAAATAGATGTCGCTAATACATTGTAATGATTTATGTATTATGAGATACTTAAGAAAGAGATATCATCTAAGATAGTTTTAAGATATTTTATTTTATTCTTATGTGCATTTAAAAATTATAATTTGAAAAGGTTACAAGTTAGATTTTGAGTATTTTCTAAAAAAGGTTAAAAAAACTAATATGTTAACGAAAATGGGTAAGTCGTATAGGTGACATGATTTTGTATAAAGAAATTATATGACAAAGGGATGACTTTAAAACTTTTTAATATTAATTAAAATTATACCTATGTGACACAATTTCACTGAAATAAAATAAAATAAAGATTGTTTCATCGTGACACGAACCAAAGAGAAATAAAGAAATTTATGGAAAAACAACAAATTCCAAAGAATAAAAGATCCAAAAGTCATTAAAATTGCACCAAAATGATATTTAACCTAAAAACTTTACTATGAAGTACCAAATTCTAATGTAGTTCAAAATAAGAAACCAAAAGTTATTAAAATGAATATAATGATGTTCTAACCTAGACCAATAAAAAAATTATAAGATAAACAACAAATTCCAACATATTTTAGAAATAGAATAACAAGTTATTTTATTCAACTCTGATAACTACTCTAAAATCAATTTTCATTCTACCTTTTTATACTGAAATTGTGTTACATAAACACATAAATACTTTCAATTAAAATTAAAAATTCTAAAATTATGTCAGTATCATACAATTATTTTTATACGAAATTGTATCACAAATGCACGATTTATCTATTTTCATAAATGAAAAAACATCAATTTTTACAAATATGAAAACAATTACACAATTTTAATGCTTTCAGATAAAAACATTATATAATAATCGATTTTATGAATTAAAATTAAAGAAAAAATAAGAGTGGATTGATAATTGATTCGAATCTGGAAATTATACAAAGAAAAGTATTACTTTTATTTATATGAATTTTTACTGCCAGTATCAAGTTATTTATGATATGTTTTAAGTCTATATGTTCAATAAATCACTGTACATATTAAATGTCAATAATTGAAGTATTGAATCATAAGTTTTATGAAGTATATCATGTTTACATTTTTTCATAAATTTGTTAAATAAATTAAATTTAATGAATAATTATGTTTTAAAACGCAAGTGTCGACGATAAGGTTACATAAATTTTTTTTGAAAGATACGTGATTATAATTATCCACATTATCATCTAGATTATCTAAAGATATGAAAAACTAGATTGATGAAAAAATATATTTAATGTACAAAATACACGAAAAGTATATTTACCTATATTTACTTAATCCAAAATAATTTGGTTGGTAATAGTAATGGGATTATTTCATGACATTTTTTTTCTCAATCAACTAACAGACATGATAAACTTTAAATTGGGCCTTATGTTCGTTGTCCTGCAGGCTATGATAAGCTGCACCCCCATGGTTTCAAGCCCTACAACCGTGGGGTGGCGAAATGGTAAAATTATCCATGCTTTAGACTTATAAAATAAACTTTCACTTTCCTTTCTTCCTCACCTCATCTTCTTCCTCCTCTGTGTAACCCCATTTATTGTGCCCTCCTTGTGTGTTGGAGAGGCTCTGCCGGAATAATGTTGTCCTTCAAAGAATTGTCATATTATTGTTGTCTTCCCGTGTCATTTGAAGAGTTTATTTTCTGAATTTATTTGTATTATTATTGTTGCTAATTTATTTTAAATTGGGAGTTATGGGAAGTTTATAGATTGTACAATTTGGAATATATTTTCAAATTTTTTTGTACATTTCAAAATATATAATCTATAATGTATTTTTAGATTAAAAAATGTATTATAAAATATATATTTTTAAATATATTAATATATTTTAGATTTTACATTTTGGAATGTATTTTTTAGATTCAAAAATACATTACAACATGCACAATATAGAATGTGTTTTGTTTTTTTAAACAAGTTTATTAATAATAGAATTATTTGGAAGAGTTATGGTTAATTATAAGTGGTGCATCTCAAGGCGATATGTGGTAGGGACCGATAATGTTAGTCTATAGAAGAGACAAAACAAGTTGTCAATAACATTAATGGTGATATAGTGTATGCAGCTATAAAATGGTATGAAGAGCAACAATTCCCTAATGGACCTTTTGATACCTCCGTATTAGCGAGTTATATTGATAACTTTTTCTTAAGATTGTAAGAGAGTGAGGTAAGAAATGAAAGCTTCACTTAATGATGTTACATTTGGTTATGTGTTTTTTATAGTTAAGAAAATATTGATATTCTTTTAGGTTTGAGAAGAACTGAAATTGGTCGCTCAAGGGCACAAATTAAGTAAAATTGAGATCTCTCATATCTAAATTGAGGTTATAGTGCTTAACTCTAGATTATTGTATTTGTGCAACATCAACTATGAAACCATTGATAACGGTCTTATTTCAAACTTCATGAAAAGGTGGCACTGGGACACCTACACTTTTCACATTCTTGTTGGTGAAATGAATATCACCTTGGATAATGTGGTTGCTTTTGTTGCGTATCCTCGTCATGGAACAAATTTGTACACATGTGACATTGGATTTCACATATACATCAAGATTATTGGTTGATCTTCTTGGGGTGAACTTTGATGATGTCACGAAAAAGTTGAGATATTGTCTTGGTGCACATGCCAGGCCAAATTGGTTGTGAGAGGTATACAAGGAGTGATGTGACTAGTAGAGATGAAAGTTTATAGCTTGGACTTATTTGTTGCGTCTTGTGAGATTCACAATCTTTGCTGACAGAGGTGTGACATTTATTAGTGTGTGACAGAGGTGTGACATTTATTAGTGTGTCGTACTAGTAGTTGTTCAGCAATTTGTGAGTATGTAGTGGGTACTTATGGAGTGTTATCACACGTACCAACATGTATGATTGCTGGGAGAATCCGAGGGACAAACACTGGAGAGATCTCACAAGAATGAGAACAAGAGCCCAACACATAAGGGAATAACACCACCTTTAACCCAAAATCTTAAGACATTATGTTTGTGGGTCTTTTTTCTTATATGTTTCTCAAGTTTCTCATTTTATCCAATGTGAGACTTAGACTCACACTTGAATACCTAACAATCTCCCCCTTAAGTGAGAGTCCCTCTTTCACATTGATACACTCCCCTTCGAGCGGAAGCAAACGACCCCTTACTTGTATCGCCGTTCACACACTTATACGAGACACACTTGCCTAAAACCTCTGTTAGGAAGACTTTAGATACAGGGTCAAATTGTACTCGCCCAAGCTGCAAACCATTGACTTTGATACCACTTGCTGGGAGAATTCAAGGAGGCAAACACCGGAGAGATCTCAAACAATGAGAACTGAGCCAAAACCCATGCAAGGGAATGACACCACCTTTAACCCAAAACCTTAAGGCATTGAGTTTGTGGGTCTTCTTTCTTATATGTTGCTCAAATTTCTCATTCGTACTCAATGTGGGACTTAGACTCACACTTGAATACCTAACAATTTTCGTTCAAGTGAGAGTCCCTCTTTCACACTGGTACACTCTTCTTCGAGCAGAAGCATTTTCAATGCACGAGTACCTCACTCACAAAGATCTTCACTCGTACTGCCGTTTACACACTTAAATGGGACACATTTGCCTGAAACCTCCGTTAGAAAGACTTTCGATACAGGGATCAAATTGTACTCGTCTGAGTCGGTTACACAAACCATCGACTCTGATACCACTCGTTGGAAAAATCAAGGGAAGAAATAATGGGGAGATCTCACAAGAATGAGAACAGGGCCAAACACACAAGGGAATGACACCACCTTCAACCCAAAACCTTAAGGCATTAGGTTTGTGGGTCTTCTTTTTTATATGTTGCTAAACTTTCTCATTTCTACCCAATGTTGGACTTAGACTCACACTTGAATACCTAACAATGACTAATCAGGAGATGCATGTTTTGTTAGACAAAACAGTTAGGTGGTTATGGAAATAATATATGAATATATGTTTTTTTTTTAAATTGTAACAGACATGGTTATGTGAGCACTTTTTAGCGATGGGAAGAAGGGATATGGATATCACGTATTAGGAGGTTCACCCTTACGCTAGACAATATGTGACATGACGCTATATATACACTATTGGCATTATGTGTGTTTGGTTATATGATATTACCCATGTTGGTATGATTTAGAGTTCTTATGAAGATCATCGTCCCAATAGTTCATTTGAGTCGATATCTATGTTCTCAATATATGTTCAGCTTGGTACGTGTTCATATTGTCATTTGGTAAAGAGTGTTTTGTGACAATTTGGGTATGAGTAGACAGTTCCTCAACCCCCTTACCATTTAAAGAATGTGTTGTGGCTATCATAGATGATTAATTGTTGCATTTTGCCAACCACCTTGTTACGGGTGTGGCACTGGCTATACTTGCACTAGTTTAAATCTTTGTCATATCCATACATACTTCATAGGGTTGAGGAAGATCGATTGTTTGTATTACCACGTCGCCACCCGCAAAGTCCAAATGATGACGAGCATAACTTGTATCACATTAGGAACATACTTGTCTAATGATCAGTTTATCTTATTCATATCTATTGTTTTACCATGGTTATTTTATTTTAGTATATCCAATAATTAACGTCATTTCATTAAACGCATGGTATATTCTTTGACATCTTGTATTGTGCATGATTGATTACAAACATGTTTTTAAAAGTACTTTAACATGGGAGGAAACCCATAATTTATCGTAGTTAACTTATGATATAATAAATGAGGAGGTGGTGTACACTAAACATCTATATTTTATATGTGGAGGCGACAAGAACATAGTAGTTAAATAGTTTTATTATGTACTTAAATTTTGTATTTTTAAGTTTAAAAATATATTTTAGGTGAACTTCAAAATATTATTATATGGCATATTTTGATGGTTTCTACAAAGCAATAAAATACAACAAAATTTGTATTAATTTTTTTTTGTATTACGTGGCTTAAAAAATATTAAAAAATCATAAATTTTATATTCCAAAAATATATTTGTATACGTTCAAAAATATATATTTTATATTAAATAATATATATTTTGATATACATACTTTGTAATATGAAATACATATCATTGTTCTGAATTATATTGTACAATAAAAGATACAAATATAAGAAAAGTAAAATTAGAATTCCAAATTTTATGAGAGTGCAACTTGAAAATACGGGTGCAAAATGCAATAGCCTGTCATGCTATGTAACTCGTTTTTAAGATGTGTCTGGGCCATAACAGGTCTGACAGTAGGTGTCAATTTGGAAAGAAAACAAAAATAAGCCGAATCATGTCCTTTATTTCTCATTTATTATTTCTCTTCAAATCTTATATGCAATATAAAACATGTCACATGTGTTTATTACAATGTCATGCAAACCATATTTTAGATTTGAAGAATTTACTTATTGGTGAAAACTTAAAATCTCAACCCGCATCTTCTATATGTATGTATACAATTATTTATTTTATGTTTTAATTATAATTTATCTTAACTTATTATTTACTTAAATGTTGCTTTTTAACAAAAAAAATTAAAAATATTTATTTAATATTTTTATAATTATTTAAAACATTTTATCTTTATTAAACTTGTTACATACAATTACCAATACATTAAAATTTGATAACTTTACTATAATTTATTCCTATTAGGTACTTGCATAATTTTTTTGGGAAATATAATATATTGTTGCTATCTAAATATTCATCAATTAAAAATTAAAATCTTAATAATTAATTCTTTTATTTTATTATCTTAGTTTATTTCTTAATAATTAAAATATTCAACATTATTTTTATTTTAACTTATTTTATATTAAAATTATAATACATATCAAATTAAAAAAAAATTGAATCCCGTAAATCATAATATATATATATATATATATATGTGTGTGTGTGTGTGTGTGTTTTGAAAATCAGGTGAGTTATTGATCAAATACCACTTCAATGAAACAAGTGGTTGAATTGTAATTGAAGATGTATTTTCAATTTTAAATGAAAAAAATACTAAATAACAAGTTTTTTGAAAAAAATAATAAACTTTTTATTTTAAAGTGTATTATTTTTTCATCCCTTTAAACCAATCTTTAACCAGTTTTTGACAATTTTTTCGATTTTTAACTGATTCACCAATTCTTAGACTATTTTAATTAGAAGTTAGTGTTGTGATTCTAATGGCAAGAGGATTAGAGAAATGAATCACTTTTCAAAATCTACCATAATATTAGTGAGAAAGACTATAACAACATTTCTATGCGCCCTTTATCATTGGTTACATTAATAGTAAATATACAAAATATTGATTACATATTTTTTTTTCTTAAATATAAGTTAGTTAAAGTGCAGAAAGCCATTTTCTCTAAGTATTTGGAGAGAAACTCAAGAACTGAAAGCCTCAAATATGGTTATCTTTTAATGGTAATAATTATTATATTTTTTATTAATAATTATACAAATATTGTTTGAATTATGATATTAATACAAAATATCACTTATAATAATAAAACCTAGATTTAAAATAAAAATAAAGGTTGCTAATATTATTTTGGAAATATAAAACATCATTGGCGGTGAGTGAAAATAGTTATAAGTTACAAATAATAATAAGATAGACCATGGAAGGAAATACATACATAATATGTTTTTGATAAATTTTGTGAAGAAAGTGACATTGAATACCAATTTATTGTGTCATATATTTTATTTAAAAATGGTATAAGTGAGATAAAAACAGTAGAAATATTATGGAGATAACAAAGTGTATATTACAGGAGAAATATTTTTCAAAAAGGTTATGGGGAGAAGTTGGAGAAATTGCCCTAAACACTATTTGTATTTTTGGTTGAATAGGTTGAGATTTACAAATTTTGAGAATTTATGGGTGTATTTGTTTCTCTCTTGTTCCATATGGATAAACTTGACAAAAAAGTTAATATAGATAGATATGTAAATAAAAAGGTAAGATTGGTAGTTAACGGATATGCTTAAGTGTTTAGTATAGATTTTTTATAAACATTTGCTCTTATTGCATTTTTTTAATACAATATATTACTGTTTGCTTTAGTTACACACAAAGGATAATAAAAAATTTATCATTAAGATATAAAATCTATATTTTTTAATTGGTTATTTGTAGGAGGAGACATTTGTGAAGCAACTAGAGGAAATTAGAGTTAAAGAAAAAGAAAGCAAAGTGTACAAGTTAAAGAAAGTCATGTATGGTTTTAAACAAGGTCAGTGACTTGGTAAAATTGATCATTATCCTAAAAACTTGGATTTGTTAGTTCAATTAAAATTCAAAAAAATCGATGTTAATTTTGTTTGATGACATGCTTGTGACAAACATCAATGAAAAACGAATAATGGAATTCAAAATTGAAATGCTCAAAGTATTTTTTAGATTATATATATCTTGATTTTTGTATTTTTTTTTATTATTGGAATGAAGGCAAAACAAGATAAGAGGGAATGTCAAAAAAATATGCAAAGGAAATATTAAACAAGTTCTACATGAAAGACTACAAAACATTGATAAACCAATGAATCAAAAAAAAAAAAAAAAAATAAAAAAA
>Ga0209489_101097_pt1 | contig 55093 bp, 25 predicted proteins | sample SiratrowhiteBW_FD_187527 | JGI IMG/M metagenome (GOLD analysis project Ga0209489, IMG submission 187527) | Root nodule microbial communities of legume samples collected from California, USA - Siratro white BW (SPAdes) (version 2) | ecosystem: Host-associated > Plants > Roots > Nodule | place... | reverse complement strand
TATATATATATATATATATATATATCTCCAATTATACAAATCCAATTCCAGTTATCAGTGTTTGCGAATGCATCAAATTATGCATTTGAAGCTTATGGTAGTTATCCTTGTAGATTGCTAAAGCTCTAAGGTATAACAAGATTTAGGATTAATTAAATTGGCTTGCGTGAAGTATGTAAAATTTGTACTTATGGGCACCTTTCATGTTCTTAAAACAAAATCTTGAAAAACTTCACTTCTGTTTGTTTTGATACTATTGGAATTTAAGTGTTCAAACTCATCACGACTAAAGCATATTCTTGATACTTTTTTACTTAAGATGTTGACAAGGGAATCAAAACTCTAAACCGCTTAGGCAAGACAAGCATCTTCGAAACATTTTAGAGGAGGGTTATCCTCACAAGCAATTCTACCAAGCCTTAAGACTTACGTCGCCTTACTTAAGTAGGGGTATTTAGATTGAAATGAATTTATCCTATTCATATTTAGTAAAAAAAACTTTACGAATATGGATTTTGTATTACCCACATGTTGTATGATGTTCTACCTTTAAATACCACCCCTATATTGATGATGCTTAAAAAAAGAAAGAGATTAGAGAAAAATTGTCTTAAGAAGAGATAACAAATGGAGAAAGAGAAAAACGAACTCATGGTACAAAGAAGATGAAGGCATCATGAGACAATGTCCATATAAGGGGAGCCTTAAAACTCATATCTAATAGATGACACGGAAATATTAACATCTGATTTTCAAAGTGGAGAATGAAAAGAGAAAGAATTAATATTAGAGGAGAAATATCTAAGAAGAGAAAAGGAAAAGAAGACCAAGCTTAGGAGGAACTTTTAACTTAAAAGAAGACGTACAAGTTAAGGGGAGCACATGTAACATCTCATATGTTTTACATAACAAAAACTCTATCATATAAAATTTCTATAATAAGCTTAAATATAAATCTCTATACATTCATGAGATTATTTCAAAATATAATTCTCTACATAAGATTTAATAAAAATATCTTCCTACAATCATAAAATATAATAAAATTAAATAAACTAAAACTTCTCCATTAATTCAATGAAGAGTCACACCACCTCTCAAATCCTCTGTTCATGTATAACACATGATCGTATCGCAAATTTAAAAAATAAAACAAACACCACATAAAAATAAGGGTAAGATAGAGAGTTTAAAGGAATGTATATTCATAAATTAAATTCTTCTCTCAACCAAACTATAAATCATACTTTCATAATTCATCTCACACATCACATTGTTATTATCACAACTCTACAATAACTCATATCATATCAAACTAGCTTCTCTACTTGTATACAAGTAGCGACCCTCAAAGAAGTTCTAAAAACCTAAAATCATAGGCAACTTAGCCTGTACCAAGAGTTTCTGATCAATGAACATACTACACTATTAGATCAATGGATCAACAAAGACTCATTTTGATGCCTCAAAGGACACAAGCAAAATATCTCTACCAAGAACAAAATTAACCTAAAATTGACTTTGAAAAAGATGAGTAAAAATAAACTTACTTTGTTCATGAAACTGATTAGACATTCTTATTTTACTCGACGTCAGGAATCTAAGGGTTATCTCCAATCATTAGTTTGATAAGGAACGAGACGAAGTTTTAGAGATAAGACAAAGAAAAGAGAAAGAACCTTTTGAGAGAGGTGATAGTTTTTATAAAAATGAAACCTGAATACTGATTTTTTTATTCATATAAATTTTTCTCTCTTTAAAAGAATATTTAGGTATCATCTTATTTTTATCTAAAACTAAATTATAACTTCTAATATGTTTATATTATAAAACTATTTTCTATAATATTAAACACCTTTAAAAGAATATTTAAGTGTCATCTTATTTATATCTAAAATTAAATTATAACTTCTAATATGTTTATATTACTAAACTATTTTCTATAATATTAAACGCCTAACTTCTTATTTTGACTTGCTAAAATAAAATATCATTTTGAGTTTAGAACAAAAGCTACAGCATTTGCCAACTTATTTTACGTGAACTATTTTTCAATACTCACTCAACTATCTATCTATCTTATAGTATTTGGTGTAAAAACTGTCAGCTATTAAAAAGAATATATGGAGAAAAAGAAAAAAAAATTATTAATGCTTCTAAACTCATTATAACTTTTTTAAACACAATTCTTAGTAATCTTGATAGTTTAACATTTGTTTGAAAAAGAGATAATTTAGGATTTTACACACAAATTAAGAAATAATAAATATATAAATTTTTGAAATATTTTTATTAAAATAAGAATTTATCTTATCAATTAATTCATTATTTTTTTTATAAAGAATTACAAACTAATTAATCTGAGTATTAATCAAGAATTAAAACATTAACACTTCAATAGAGAGCATAATTGAAGTTAGAATTATTTTAAAAAACCGTAATTACAGTAATTTCATTTATTTTCATTTACAAGAATTTCTGGTCACATATAAAGTATTAAAATTATTTAATTTAGGAATATTTAAAAAGACTAAAATTACAATATTCCGCATTTACTTTTGATTGACAAGAATCTGGTATCATGTATAAAAGAATGCAATCACTGCATATATTTATAATTTCCATACAACACAAAATCAAATTTATATAAAAGAAGTAAGTAAATCACTGAATATAAATTATAATAAAATATAACTATAATAATAATAATAATTTGATTGTAGCGTTATTCACAGAGACACGTTGCTGTGTGTCTGTTGTTCTATTTATTATTTTCCTCTCCAAATTGCAGCCTCTTTCTCTCAGTCCCTAACACCATCACATGCACCCGCGATCCCTACGATCTCTTCCCATGGTCTCGCCCCTGCACCCACTCCTCACCTTCTAGAACCTTCGCTTCAGATCTCAATTGCCCCTTCCTCTCATGCAAATGGCTTCCACTCCCCGCACCGTCGAAGAGATCTTCAAGGATTACACCGCTCGGAGAACCGCCATCGTGCGCGCTCTCTCTCAAGGTCTCGCTCTCTAACTTCTCTTTTTCCCCCTTCAAATTTCACTCATTGCCCTAACACTTTAGGGCTTTTTCTTCTCTCAGATGTCGATGAATTCTACGGACTCTGTGATCCAGGTACAGCGAACCCGCCGATCTGAATTCTCTTTGCTTTTGTCTTCCACTTTACGTTTCAAAACTGTTTTCTTTTACTCGTATTCCAATTGGGTATTTTTTGTTTCTGAGTAAATTGAGCAAGTTGACTTTTTTTTTTCTTTTTTTCAGAAATTGAGGGAAAAACGTATAATAAAATAAAGTCAAACTTTGACATGTCCCCTCACAAACAAATAAATAAATATAAATGTATTATTTGTTTATAATATATGTAAATTGGTTAACAAACTGATTATCGGTTAGTGATTTAAGCTGGTTTTGGATTCTTAGTTTGTGTGTGTTGTTGCTAACCGAGTTGATTTTGAAAAGGTTAAGGTTGACTTGGGTTGGGTTGGGTTTGTTCTTCCGTGACACATTGGGTTTTGGATTTTGATTTGGGCGTGAGGTTTGAATTTGATATGCATGTGACTAACTGGTTGAGTTAGATGTGATATAGTTGTTATGGTTTTCTGTGACGGCTACTGTGAATTTGTGTTGTTTCATTGAGTTCGAGGTTTTACTGGTTTGGTTGTTTTAAGATAAGGAGAACTTGTGCCTCTATGGACATCCGAATGAGACTTGGGAGGTGACTTTGCCAGCGGAGGAAGTTCCGCCGGAGCTTCCGGAGCCTGCGCTTGGAATCAATTTTGCTAGGGATGGCATGAACCGCAGGGACTGGCTTTCTCTGGTTGCTGTGCACAGTGATTCGTGGCTGCTTTCTGTGGCTTTTTATCTTGGAGCTCGTCTTAACCGCAATGAGAGGTACACTCTATCTTTGGTTGGGGTGTGAGCATGCGGTGAGAATTTAAGTTGGTTTTGCTCTGTGTGTGCAATGCTGATGCTTAAGTGCTGTGTGTAATGTTGAAAACTGGGTCTTGTTATTGTAATTGGTTCTGAAATGCATCGTGATGGATGAATGTTGTTGAAGAAGTAGTGGCTTTTTAATTAACTGTGAATGAATGCAATTTAGTTGTGGACTGTTGTGATTCTGGATTATTTTATGCAAACAGTCCTTTTATTAAACGTCTCTTAAGACAATCTTATCTTCTAGATTCCCTTCTCATTCAAGAGATTAACGATTCAGGAAACTAATCATGAATTTGAGGTTGGTGAGACGGATGACCATTGTGCGTTTGTGAATTCTTACTATGTAATTTAAGTTTTATATTTTAACTCACCAGCTATTTCAAATCAATTCATTAGTGCCTCATCTTTCTGCAATCATGTTTATCTTTCCCACTTACAATTTTGAGCTGCAATCATAAGCTTTATATTTTAACTCACCGATTATTTCAAATCAAGTCATAAGTTCCCTTTATCTTTCTGCAATCATGTTTATATTTCCCTCCCACATTCAATTCAGAGCTGCAAAGGGGATTATATGTCCCTAAGATACTTAAAGGAAATATATTTAGCCGAGTTTAATTTATTATTTGTACTGGAGATTATGTATATGCTGTTTCTATGGTTCTTGGGAGTTTTTCCTTTGTAGAATTCCTGTTCTCATTTTTCCACGACATCTGCTCTGAATCGAGCATATAACTCCTACTTTCTATTCATTGTTCCATAAATTCTTTATGGCAGGAAACGTTTGTTTGGCTTGATAAATGATCTTCCTACTGTGTTTGAAGTTGTGACTGAGAGGAAGCCAGTAAAGGACAAGCCCACTGCAGACAGTGGAAGCAAATCTAGGGGCAGCACCAAGGTTAGTATTGTTGTAAGTGTATGCATTTTATTTATTTTGTGGTCGGATTATCTAGATTGAGTTGGTTCGCACTCAGTCATGGTTAGGTTATGCTCTTGCATTATAAAAGTTTGTAAGGAAAGTAAATCTATCAATATCATTATATCTTCTGAAGTTATTATTCTATTCTCTTTATTGGTGTTTATCACCTAAATTAAGAACAAAATTAACACTTTATCATCTAAGATAATCATTGACTTGTTTATTAATTTTTAGTACAGTCAAAATCTTTTTGTGGAACTAAGTACACAATCTATCACACTGACGCAACCTCAATTATATTTTTCTCTTTGCTTTCTGATAATAAAAATTGCAATGTGGGCGAATAATGGACTGTATTTTAGAAACCCTCTGGTCATGAAATCTGTTTCATGTTGCAAATACTTCTGGTGAATAAATAGACTGTATTCTAGAAACTCTTTGATCATGAAATCTGTTTCATGTTGCAAATACTTCTAAGACATTGAATTAAAGGTTTTGTAGTTGGATAAACATTGCCAGGCTGCTGTATGATGCTTGCTTCTTCATTTATCTGCAGAGATCAAGTGATGGGCAAGTTAAAAGCAACCCGAAGTTCGCAGATGAAGGTTATGAAGAGGAGGATGACGAGCATAGTGAAACCCTGTGTGGGAGCTGTGGCGGAAATTACAATGCAGATGAATTTTGGATTGGTTGTGACATATGTGAAAGGTGGTTCCATGGTAAATGTGTGAAGATTACACCTGCAAAAGCTGAGAGCATAAAGCAATACAAATGTCCATCATGCAGCTTGAGGCGGGGCAGGCCTTAAGCTAAGGCAAGCTGAGAACTGAATAATGCTGTTTCATATCCGACAAGATACTGTAATATTGTTGCATCTCTTACAGAAGTTCGTGTAAACAGTGTAGTATCTGTCTGATCATAATCTTTCAGATTAAGTTAATTTCTTCTACCCAGATTAATCATCAGTGTATGTCATATAATTTATAGAATAGGATACTTTACATTCTATTTTGTCGATTAATCTATCTTTTGCTTGAATTTACCAGGTGTTTGTATGCTTATTTTATTTTGTATCTGAATTCTGACGTAGAAGGTAGCTGGTAAAATACTAATTCTTATAACTATTATGTTACTGAATATGTTAATCAAACGCTTGTGTTTAATTTGAGAAAAGTATAATGTTTGTATTTCCTTTTATAAAGATATTACCAAAATTGTATTGTTTTCATCTTTTATTGGTTTCTAAATATTTGTACAAGAAATTATGAAAGTGAAAAAGTTGTTTTTTATAAATAATATTTTAGCTTACCATAAAAATGGGAATTCTAGATATGTTTCTCAGTAAATTAATTTTTGTTTCGGTTCTTAGTAAAATTCTTATGTTTCGGTTTCTACCCTTTGCTGGTATTGGTTAAGTCTATAAATATAAAGTGCACTTATTTTTTCTTTGTTTTCTTCTTCTTCTTTTTTTGTTTTCAACAAATTTTATATTTTGATTTTGGCTTTTAATTTTTGTATGATTCTTCACCATAAATTTGTTGTTATTGTTTTGGTCCATGTTATTTTACAACATCCCTTAAGTGAAAGTTGTATGTTAAGTGATCGTGAAAACTACGAAGTAAAATTGACACTTATATTTTGTAAATTATATTTTTTAAGAAAAAATAATTATTGTAATGGAAATAGTAGTTTTTCTTTAGTTAGGAATTGTGAAACATCCTAAAATTTCCATATATACTTATATGTTTATATTAATTAGATTCATTTTTACAAAATTTAAACTTAATTGTTTTGAGTTGTGATTTAAATATTTTAAATTTATAAAATTAATATTCAAAATGTTTTAATTATTTATTTATATTTTATATATATTCTCTTATTATTAGTAATTTTAGTGTAATTAATTAATTTTAATTGTAACTTAAATATAAGTTTAAGTTGTTCTAATATTTCCCAATTCTTAATTCTCTTAACCATGGCCAAGCCTATTTCCACCAAATTCACGGTCAAAACAAATAAAAGTGGAAAAAAGATGAGTAAATTTTTTAACTTTGTTATTTATGATATAACTAATAAATCATCTCTTAATCTTCTTTTACTAAATCGATTAAAATTTAGAATAAATATCTTTGCCTTTTTTTTTTTCTGAATGATAATTATAATTGAAAAGAAAGATAGTCTTTAACCCTTTCTTAACATCTCATGACTATTCTAAACACAAATGAAAGGAGACCACTTTTTTTAATATATGATTTATTTTATCTCTTTTGAAAAATTTAATTACTAGGTCATGTCAATTGTATTTATTCTCATTCTCTCACTTTTCATTTACCTATGCTTTAAAAGGAGAGAAAAGTTTCTTTTATCCTTCATCCTCTTTTGCTAAAGTCTCATCTTCACCTGCTTCTCCAAGTCTATCACTCACAAAATCTACTCAAGCTAATTTACCATAAACTTGAGTTTTCTACTTTATTTATGATCTGTCTTTTTTAAATTCTGTTGAGTTCGTCTTTATTGTTTTTGTTAGACGAAGTTTTCAGCAAGAAATTTTCTTTTTGGAATATAAACCACATTAGGTAAGGAGATTAAATTTTAAATAGTAATTCTTACCTGAATAAAGTTTTGAATTTTTTTGCTAATGTCTTATTTTTAGTTTGCACAAACATATCGAGCTTTTTTCTTGTAATTTTAATCTGGAAAATGGATTCATTGAATAAGAAAACATATGGTTTTGTTGAAGAATCACTCAACATATTTTTCTTACAAAAAGTTATGTTGTAATTAAATTTTGAGCTTATTCTAAAATTTTGTAGTAGAATCCAAAAATTAAAATCTAAACTTATCTTTACCCTTTATTTATACAATAATCTTATAATGATATATTGAATTCTTAAATTAGATTACAAATAAATAAAATTGAAAGAGGATGAACTCTACTAACTTAAACAAGTCACCTTATGTAATTTTCTATATATTAGTCTGCATATTTAGTAGAGTTTGAGAATGTTTAACCTTTGACAATTTGTTAAAATAAATACTGTGATCTCAGTTGTACTTGAGTGTTTTCGTCGATTCATAGCATTAAAGTTATAGCCTTTATGTTATTTATATGCTATTGTAAATTTGTTTAATATTTAAAAACATGATGGAAGGAAGCCTAAACAAGGTCTAATTACTAGATCCATGACCAGACATATTAAAGCTCAGGAGGAGTTAGAGGCACCAACAATATCAAGATGTTGCCAACTCTAAGCTTTGGTGAACATTTGTACATTTGTAAATATATTTTAGAAGACTTTTTCTTTGTAAAAATAAACCCTAGGTGCATTAGAGTTAGAAAACACCTAGGTTAGGGTTAGATTTCTTAGGTGGCGTTTTCTTCTAGAAGGCGCCACATGTCACACTTTCATTGGATGTAAGAAGGAGCAGTCTAGGGTTAGAAGACTTGCTGGACATGCTAGGTTTAGGGTTACCTAGCGTGTGAAGCAAACTGAGGTTAGCATGGTAGCTTACTCTTCACGCTACATTTGGGAAAACTTCTCATGCAAGCTTTAGCTTCTCTAGTTTTCTTATAAATAGAGGTGTAGGCTCTTTGTATTGTAAGCTTTGTTGTATAATGAAATGCTGGCCATTTTTCAGCTCATTTGTCAAGTTTCCGTTTGAGTCTTCTTCTCCAAGAAGCTTTGAAAATCCCTTGAAGGTTGGCCCAACCTCCTTCAAGTTCACTTGCATCAACTAGTTCATTTCTTTGCTTGAAGCTTCTATTGCAGCTTCTTCCATCACCTCCACTTCTCCATGGTTTCTTTCACTTGTTCTTTGTTTCCACTTTTGAAGAGGAGTTCTTTTATTGACATTGTTAGGCGCAAAGCTTCCTCAAGGCTCCACAACCACACATAGAGTTGTAAGGAGCAAAACACCATGGATCTCTCAAAATATGTGTTATTTTTGCATATTAGTGTTAAGTAGCTAAAAATATTTTGTGATGTTTGGTTGAATTTGTGATTGCTAATAACATGATAATTGAAAATAATTTGAAAAATTTGTATTACCAAATTGGTAATGGATTTGTGAAATGTGAAAGTTGAAGTGCCCTTTGTAAGGTTGTGCAACTATAAGAATGTAGTAATGTTACAAAGTAAAGGAACTGTCGAATAGACCTAGGGAGAGTTGGAGAGTAATGAAAATTACTAATATTTCATGTATACATTTTGACTCAAAAGTTGTTGTTATAATGAAGCGTCAACCAGTTGACAATTTTGAATGTAAACATAAGATCACATGATCAAGGAGATGTGTTGGCAACATTTTGGGTTGTTTTCATTGTAGTTTGGTGCATGCATATTAATGTTTGAAAATTATATTAGGATGTATAAAGTGATTTATTAGAAAACCATATATATTAGTTAGGTATGTGGCTGTGGAATTGTTTGCTTCGTGGAGTATTTTTTTTTTTTTGCTTGTTCGATGTTTCTTTTTGTTTGAGAGATTAAATGAGAGAGACATACTTGTATGAATAGTTGGCTCTAGAAAATAGATTGAATAGATCATATATGAGGATTAGAAAGTACCTGAAGAAGAAAAAGAGGAAAACATCAAATATTACAAGCAAGGAGTGTGGTTAAAAATGAGAAAGAGGAGCAAATAAAGAAGTTTGAAGGAAGAATGACAAGACAGAAAATTAGAGCTTTGGAGGAGGATATCAAAAGAATAAATCAAATAGAGTTTTTGATGGAACTTGAGACAAAACAAGAGAAGAAAAGTAACTTGAGAGAAACATCTAACTCTTGCACCAATCAAAATGAAACATAAGGATTGTCACATCATCAAGAAGCATCATTATCTCTTCTAACTAAATGCAACTTCCATCATTACATTCAAACCACTCCATGCACCTTCAAGAATTTTCAAAACCGTTACTTGCTCACTCATGCACCTTCCAAACCACCTTATCCACTTCTAGGAGATTAGTTACTTTTAATCTTAGTTAACTTTTTTAATTTTTTTTGCTAATCTTTTGTTATGATGTTTGGAATGTCCATGAATGGTATAACTAAGAGTCCTCTATCATTGTATGTCCAAAAGCCTCAATCCAAATGGCCATATGTCCGAATGCCGAATTGGTCGTATCTTTGAAAGACGAATCAATATCACCTTATGTCCAAAAGTCGAGTTGGTCGTATCTTCGAGAGCTAAGTCTACATTGTCCAAAACTCATAAAGCTCTAGTCACGTTCAAATTCAAATGATCTTCATTCTCGGTCCAAGTTGACTTCATCAAATCACACCATTTCATTCTCAGTCCAAGTTGACTTCATCAAATCACATGGTACCTTTAGTGCTAACAATCATAACAGGATAAATTCAGCTAGTCATTCCCAGAAATGTTTGTAACTTCTAGTGTTGCATGAATTTCTTCACACCTTGAGTTTTTCTTCTTTTAACCAAGAGTGCTTTAGAAGTGTAGGTATATTAATATACTTTCTGCTAATCTCTTGGAGAAACACAATATTTTTTCTCTTTGTTGGAAAAAAATCATGTTTCAAGGTTACTGACTTGTTGTCTTTGAGAAGTTGAATATGTTGGTGTGCAAGGTTCATCAATCAGTGAAGACCTTTTACCACTGACACGACCAAACTTAGTTATCCTTCTTGGTGCAATAGTTGAAGTGGACATCTTGATGAACCAAGTTTTTGTTTGGGAAGCAATATTGATGGAAGAATCCCAAGTTCAAGTCCTACCACAACAACAATTGTCAAAAGCATAATGATGCTCACATCAGATCCAAATTACTGTCAAACTGGTCTAGCTTGGCCTGTAAAAATTATGCAACATTTATTTGACTCTTGTATAATTTTTCAATATTGTAAAAACATTCATCTAGGGCTAGAAAATAAGTGAAAGTGCGTGTAGGGTTAGGGTTGGCACACCTCACCATCCGTGTACACGTGTCCATACACTAGTGCAGAATTTTGAAGCTTGTAGTCCAAGCTACTAAGGTCCATGTGGCAGCTGCTTATTGGAGCATAGAGAAGCTTCTTCCACAAGCTAGGGTTATGGCTGGGTCGTGCTTAGGGTTAGGGTATGTGATTAGCTTCTCTTGCAAGCTTTCAAAGCCTATAAATAGACATGCCATGTACCTCATTTTCAAGTTTGAATATACCTAGTGTTATGCTATTGAATTTTCAACACAATTGGTTTTTGAGCTTCTCCTTTGTTGGCTTCTCTTAGAAGACTAGCTTAGGGAGTCCATTCGAAGTTGACCTCATCTCTTCCATTAACCTTGTTCCTCTAATTTCACTGTCCAACCACTACAGCTGCTCCATTCTTCACAACAACCGCTGCATTGTTCTCCAATTTTTGCTGCCATTGTTTATCTTTTATTGACGTTGCACAACAAGGTCTTCAACCAACAACATTCTTCATCCAAGTACCACCTCAATCCACGTGAATAGTGCATGCAGCCAAGGCTAGGCTATCAAATAGAGAATCCAATATGCTTATCCAAATGCGATTTATAATTTTTTTATACAATTAATCATTTTTAATTTCAATTAATGGTTTCTATGTGGTTACGTGAGAATGACATAGGTTTTGTAACTACCTTACAGTTTTGAAATTAAAACAAAAATATACTGATTTTTCTTCAAATGGGACATTTATTTTATTGAAATGGAAAATTTTATTGAATAAAAAATAGATTTGCTCAAAGTTGCAGCTTTTTAATGAGCAATTATAGTGTAATTGGTGGTAAAGAATTTTGACTCCTTTTCAGACCAAAACAACTTTGAATGTCATAAATCAACTAATTAAATGAAATTGAACCGAATAACAATCAAAGGCAAATGTCAAGAAAGTAATATAGTAGCATTTAATCAATTAATTCGGTAATCTAACATATTAAAATATAGAAACATACAAGCACATAGCTGAATTAAGTCATTTCAATCAATTATTTCTACAAAATAATCCATTAAAATGTAATGATAAATTGAAACAAGAAGATTTATCTAATGTTTGAGTAATCTAAAATCCCAAGTTCAGTTCTAAGATAGTTAAACATATCTTTAGCTATCAGCCAATTTATGAGTAGTATTAATGAACTTAAGTTTGCAATCACCCTTTGTTACGTGATCCCTTATAAAATTATGTCTTATCCCAACTGGTTCTAGAATGTTGAATTAGATTTGTAATTAGGTTAAAAGCACTTGTGTTATCACACAATAAAGGTACCTTACTCTTCTTTAACAAATCATTGCAATACTTTGATAGGCTCAAGAAGGTACCATGCTCTAACTATTTTACTTGAAGACCCAATAAGAAGTTTAGTTCATCCTTTATAGACATCTCAAACTTCCTCTCCATAACTGACACAAACTCTTCAAACAAGTAATCATTAGTGGCACCAAATATTATGTCATCAACATAAACTTGTACAAGAATTATATCACTATTAGTTTTTGTTATAAAAAGAGTCTTATCAAATTTTCCTCTTGTATAATTCTGAGAAAGAAGAAAGCTAATAAGCCTCTCATACCACTATCTTGGTGCTCTATTCAGCCAATAAAGTATTTTCTTTAGCTTGTACACATAATATGGATGTTTATGATTTTCAAAGTGAGGAGGTTGAGATACATAAAAATTCTTCATTGATGAATCCATTAGAAAGGCACTCTTGATTTCCATGTGAAAAAAGTTTAAATCTACTCATTCAAGCATAAATGAGGAGTAATCTCACTGCCTCTAGCCTAACCACGAGTGCATAAGTCTTATCAAAATTTATCCCTTCTTTTAGATTACAACCTTTAGCCAATGATAAACCTTCAAGCCTCATCATGTTTTCAAAAATATACTAAGTATCCCTTTAAAATTCAATATAGGGCTAACCTAGGTCGAATCTAGAAAACTCGCATAGATTAAGTTTATTGATTGATATAATTCCATTTACAAATTAAACTAGGGATTGGAAAAGAGTTTTTTCAATAAAACTAGTAGACTGTCTAATGGTAGTAACCAATTGGACCATCTACTAGCAAGAAGATGATAAACATTGCAACTAAAACAAAAAAACTACTTAAATAGAAACTAAAAATCTAAATGTAATAAGGAATATGAATAGGTGTAAGCGGAAAGTGTAAAATATGAACATCAAATTGATAAACGAATGTGTATAGTGTCAACGTCAAAACAACTTAACATAAAATAATAGAACAAGATTCACAAAATGAACAAAACTAAACCTAGTGGACAAAATTAAAAGAAAATGATAAGGAAAGTGTTTAAAAGCTAAAGGAGATTAAGAATTGAATTCAAATTGACGTGTCAATGAGATTATATTGATGGACAAAAAAACATGGTAAGCATTAAACAATCAAAACGCAATTTCATGAAATAATTTAAATTGAAAGAATTGTAATACAAATTGGTATTATATTTGCATTAGATGACTAAAAATGAAATGTAATGAATTTTTTATGCAATCCTTGTTAGCACTACTACTGCTATGGTATTTGATGAAGTCAACTTGGATGAAGAATGAGGATCATTTCGGAGTTGGTCTAGTATTGGGGTTTATGTGTGAGAGTATGATCCAAACCATGAGCATGCACCTTTTACCATTGGGCTGAGCTTTAAAGACCCTCTAAGACTAAAACATATAAAATTGGATTTAAGTGGGACTTAATCATTTTCAAAAATCACTTTTACAAAGTACTACAACGAATTGTTTTCAAAAATCAATTTGCTGAAAATGTTGTTGATAGAAAAATTCAATTGATTGATTTTCATTTTCAATCGATTGAATCACGACAGTTTTTTTTTTTGTTTCAAAAATTGTTTTGCTATATAAAACAAATTGAGCTTTTCCCACTAATGAGAAAAGATAGACAAAGAATTTCAGAGCAATTAAGTGTGAAAAACAGAGAGCATCTCTGAGGATCTATTGGCTTTGAGTGGGATAATTCAAGAAAGATCAAGATTGTAGATCTTGAAACTCATCCTTGGTGAAAATTTTTGTGCTCTGATTCTTCATCACAAGGGAAACTTTTGCGTTCATTTTCATCTTCTGGTTTGATGTGATTTTGCAGTAGTTATTTTTGTTTTATAATACATTGTATTTTTTAGTTGATTGTAATTGAATTGATTAAACTTGGTATTTTTTAGTGAATCTCTTTGCTTGTTGGCAAATAGACTAAATGTAGCTCTTGAGGAAGAGTGAACCAGTATAATTCTTGGTGTTCTTTCTCACTCTTGATCCTCTCTTGAATCACCTTTTAATCTGCACATTTTCCTTACTAATGCAAAAAATTCAATTGATTGTTTACACGTTTCAATTAGTTGATTTTTGCTTTACTACAACTTTGACTTCTCTATTCTTCATTATTCTATGTTTCTTAAAAAGCCTTACGAAATCCAGTTAACTCAACTTTGTATCACATTGTATATTTTGAAAATATATTGATTTGATCTTTGTCAAATTTTCATTCTTTGAAAATCAATTAATTGTTTTTTAGTTTCAATTAATTGAGCTTACTATTGATGAAATCACTTGCAAAACTATAATTGATTGACTGTGTGTTTTAATTGATTGAATTCTGTTTTTGACATTATATGACAATTTCAATTGATTTTTTTTAAGTAATTAGTTGATTACAGTTTGGAGATTTGTTTTGCTATTCAAGAATTTTAATCAACAATTTTCTTGTTTCAATTGAACAAATTTCTTGATAAAGAACTTCAAGATTTCACATTCACATTATTTCATCTTTATTTGAGTGTAGTGGCTGGCAGTGATTTTGACATTATTTGTTCAATTAATTGTTTACATGAATCAATTGATTTATTTTGTGCAGTAGTGACTTGCAAGTTATTTCAATTGACTATTTTTGTTTTTCAATTGATTGACTCTATGATGTGCTGAAATTCTAGATAATTCAATTAATTATTTTTGTAATTGAATTGATTATTTCTGTTTTGTTCAGTATTATATTTTTTTAGTTTATTGTTTTTACATTTCAATTAATTGATTTTGTTCTAATCAATGTTACGAGTGTATTTTAATTGATTGATTTTGTAATTCAATTAATTGATTTTCTACTATGCATTCAAAATTCCTACTATTAATTTTTTTTAATAAAGGACTTACATTCTTTCTATTATTTCTTTTCACTATTTTTCAAAAATATTTGAAAGTTCAATTTACCCTCCTTTTGAATTCAGCCTAAAAATCTTTTTAATTATGTCTTCAAGAGTGCACACAAGAATAAAGAGGTCACTGAGGTAGAGCCTTGATCAGGAGCTTCTTAGGAGTTTGGGTCTAATTGAGCTTGTTTGGGACTTCAAATAATCTTTTGAGCCGAAGTTTAAAATTGGAGAAGATTACTTTAGAGACTTTGGAGCTACAAAATTATAAGACCTGTACTTGTAAAAATTGTATAAAGTAGTGTAGAATTTATTTTGGGCCATGGTAGTATAGGAATTTAAATTTTGGATCTTGTATTTAGGCCAAAGAGTAGAATAGGTTGTCATGAATTTTTGGGCCTTGTATTTGGGCCAAACCCTAACCCTAAGAGAGAGGAAGAGGGAGAGATAGCGTCTAAGGTATGACCAAAGGCTTAGGTGGCACCTATACATGCTTCCCATGCTCCTTGCTACATGTTGTTTTGCCAATGGAGAGGATCCTCTCAATTCATGGCTTGACAAGTGTAATTCTCTAATACACTCCGGAGTTGTCACAATAAATTTTTGAATCAAGTCTGCCAGAAGCTTAAGCATGAGAGAAAACAGAGTAAAATGTGAAACAAGAGGCTCTCAGTTCTGAATTTGTTTAGAATGATTACAATGTCATTTTAAGCCAATTTTTTTTGAGGAGTTTCTGTATGATGTTGAGCACTTGTGGTTAAATTTTCATGGAAAAATACGTTGTAAAGCATGCAGAATAAATCAAACAACAAGAACTGTTAGAACCAAAATTCTAGTTTTATTTTTCAGTTTTGTAATCTACTCTAGTGTTTTTCATTAAGAATTTCGTTTGAGTGCCTACTTTCATTTAGTACCTTAATTGCTTGTTTTGTCCAATTTTTCAATATTCCTTGAGTTTGTCATCAGAAATTTTTACCACACATTCTCAACACATCTTATCGATATCATACAATAATTGAGCACAAAATAGTCACTGGATAAGGTGCAGTAATATGTTTACAGAGAGTAAATCATCAGCGTCATCAGGATTTTTCAGGCTCTGGCATTCAGGCTTTTGACATTTATCATTTTTTCTGTATTTTGGTTTTGAATGCCCATTTTTAACAGTATATTATAGACATATTAATTTCTCTTCACACAAAATTTCAGGTCAAGATATGGTCTCATTTGCTTCTGGTATTTTTTTGAATATCGTAGTGCGTTTCAGCAAATAGTTTTTGTGCGAGCAATGGAAACCTAAGGAATTCAAGAAAAATTGACTTTGAAAATAAGACATAATGGAATTTGGGACTCTTAGGAACTTAGTAATGATCTAATAGTAAGCATTGGAACTCAAAAACAACAATTTAAAAAGCACACAAAAGCACAACTTCTACTAGACTTTTCAACAAACACTTAGTAGGCATCAGTTTCACTTAGACATTTAACCAAACACCTAGTCTATTAGCACATACCATGGAATTTGATGACATTTCAGAATCAAACATGACTTGGACAACATGTATATAAATTAATAAATGAAAATGACACACAAATAAAAGCAATTGAACCAATAAATTGAAGAAAAACTCAACTAAAACATAAAACAGTATTGCAGTGCACATAATGCCCTATTTCACTCCGTTTTGGATAGTTCAAGAAGTTTCAAATTGTTTGAATCGATTAAGTTAATCTGAATATAAATGGCGGAACTACTTCAACACATGTGAAATATGTATGAACAACACGGAACAACTTAAAAAATAGTGAAAATAGTGCATATAAATTCAAAAACAGCAAGATACTTAGCTTTTCATGAACCAAAGCTTTGAATACCATATGATGGAAACCTTGCCCTTTGTAGTTGTTTTCACTCCAATTAAGCCATGGAAAATGGAGCAAACAACAACTACAACAATGCAGTACAGTGTGGACAAAAATGGAGTAATTCAAAGCAGTGAAAACTCCATGGAAATGGAAATGACATGTTGTGGTTGAGTGAAAGTGGTGGAACAAAGGTGATTGGAAGAGCTGAGTCAAACTTCCAATGGAATCCCTAAGCTAGTCTTCTAAGAGAAGCTAACAAAGATAAAGCTCAAGAACCAAATGTGCTGGAAAATTTCAACAGCATAACACTAGTTCAAATCAAGCTTGAAAATTACATTGCATGACACCTCTATTTATAGAGTGCAAGAGCGGAAGAAGCTTGTATGAGAAGCTAACTAACCCTAGCTTCTATGACAGGCTTTACAAACCTAGCTTACATCCCAAGGCTCTCACAAGTTGATGACAAGTGGCATAAGGAGAGAGCTTCTCCCAACACTTACACTACATTGCCCAAAAATATAAATCCCAAATCTATTCTACTTGGCCCAAATATAAGGCCCAAATTATTCTAAACTATTCTAAACAATTTATATAAATTAGAGGCCTTCTCCTTGATACTCTATTTTGTTCAAAGTGATTTCTTCAGGATGAATTCTTCCTCCACCCCCATACCTTCTTCCTGCACCTCCATAAAAAAAATTAATTCCCAAAGTACCCATATTAAAATGACCAAAATGACCTTGAGTATCATCAGATTGTCATTTTGTTTTGCAAATGACAACCGGATGACACCCCCATCCGGTTCACATTTTGAAAAAAGTTGTAAACCGGATGGGGGTGTCATCCGGTTATCATTTGCAAAACAAAATGACAATCGGATGACACCCATCCGGTTTATATTTTTTTTCAAAATGTGAAACGGATGGGTGTCATCCGGTTCACATTTGCAAAATGACAACCGGATGACAACCCCATCTGGTTTACATTTTGAAAAAAATGTAAATCGGATGGGGGTGCCATCCGGTTGACATTTGCAAAACAAAATGACAACCGGATGACACTCCCATCCGGTTGTCAAACTCTTAAATCGCAAAAGTCGCCATTCGCCGTCAACAGTCTCCCAATCACCAAATTAACTATTCTAATCAACAATACCACTCACAAATTACTAATAAACATCAATAATTGCTTACTTAGGACTTGTTTGAAGCTTTAATTTAAGATTTGGACGGCACCAGTGACATGATAGACGACAGATGAGAGTTATGGAGATGAAGGGGATAGAGGGTAATATTGACTTTTCCAATTTTAAGGTAAGGATATATATGTAATTTCGTATTCATTATGGAGGTGCAGGAAAAGGGCATGGGGGTGGAGGAAGAATTCGTCTTTCTTCAGTTTTGCTTTTGGGTCGGATTGAAAACCGAAACGGTCTGAGATGGGCCCAATCTTCTAGAAAGCTCTTGATTCACCCTCTGAATCTTTGTCCTCTTTATTCTTTGATTAATGTCGTTGGGACCTTCTTCCATCAGCTCCAAAAGTTAAGATGCTTATTTCCTTCTCTTCTTGAATTCTATCAAATTCCTTCCATTTCCAAGAGCTCTACTTGATTTATTCTTTTAATCTCCTCTTCCTTGAAAAACTCCAAGGCTCTTTCTCTCTTTATTTCTTCATCTACATGTTCATTTGTCATGTTTCTTTTATTTAATCCTCATGTCTTCTCTTCTCTTTCTTCAAGAAGATCTTCCTCATTCTCATATTTATCACATACAATAATATTGAGCTTTCTTGTTCACAACTTTAGGCCAATCAAACCAAGGTTTTTCAACAAATTCATTATTAACCATGTGTTTTAGAATAAAAGGCCCATTTATAATGGCATCCCATATTGATCCACTGATTGAATCAATAAAGATTTTCATTCTAACCTTCCAAAACTGATAGTTAACACCTCCAAACATAGGTGGTCTATTAATAGAAGCACCTTCAGCAAAAGGCCACTTATTCTCAACCATCTTTTAGAATTTTTTTGAAAAAAAGGCTCAATTCTTGAGTATCTTTGAAGAACCAACTTTAGATACCGATTGTTAGAATTAAATTCAAGAGGGAGGGTGAATTGAACTATCAAGAATTTCAAAAACATTTAGAATGAATCTTTAAAGGGTTGATCAATTTTAGAATTTGATTGTCTTTCTTTCAATATGATAAAATGCAAGCCAAAAGTCAAAGAACAGATAAAAAATATATGAAAATAACAAGCGAGAAAAGAGATGCACAACATTTCTATACCGGTTCACTCTTATCCAAGAGCTACATATAGTTGCTCAACTACACTAGTCAACCTTCCACTAAAACAAAATTAGTTATAACAACAAAACAATACAAAGAAAACACAAGGAACACACTCTTGAATCCTACAAGAGCAAGACTCTACACTAGTAACACCTTGTTATTGAGCTGAGCTTGGGAAAACTATCCAACAACAATAACCTTACACAAGAAATGAAAAACACAATTGAAATAAGGCCATCTTAATCACCATGTGCACAATGAGAAAAAAATTTCAGGTGAACATACAAATTTCTCCTTCAGCCTAGAACAATGATCTTGAAAACACCTAAAGAAAGCTCCAAGAAAATTTCTTTGGCCTAGTGCAAACTCTCTCAATATTAAAAAAGATGTGAAACTCAGATTTAAAAATTTGTACCAAATGAGATAAAGATGAAAGAGTTATATAAATAATACTCTACCATTTTTAATGGATTAAAACTACGTTTTAATTTATTGATTTCACTTACTGGTGAAAATAATGGAATAAATCATATTTTTAATATGTTAAAATAGATCGATAATATCCTTTTAAAAACACATGGCAATTTTAATATGTTAAAAACTTGTTTTAACATATGAAATAGACCTATAAAACCACTCAATGTTTTTAAGTGATTTTAACAAATTGATTTCATAAAGTAATATATTAAAATATTCACTACAACCGTTTTGAACTTCAAATAAGAACATTTCAATTGATTAAAATATCTTTTAATCAGTTAAAATTATCTTTCCACTAAGATAAGTTTTTAACAATTTTGAAACAACTTTCTTTTAAGTTATTAAGAACCAAACAACTTACAATCTTCTTTTGAAATTTTCAAACAAATAAAAAAATAAAAGCACACATTAAGACATATCTATGCCTTCAATCTTCTTTTGAAATACTTAATGTTTAGACTCATCAAATACATCTAGGCATACTTACCAATAGCAACAACTCCAACATAGATCTTTGTTTTATTTTCGGTTGAACAAAAATATTAGAAAATCAATCGCATATAGCATAACCAAATCTATTTACTCTACACAAGGCTAATAAATACAACTTTTAAACGTGTTGAATATAATTGGTTTAGCCCATATTTTCTATTAGTCTGTTACTATTTTTATCAATAAATAAACAGTCCCTACGTGTGTATTTTACACAAGGGAGATTAATTCATAATTTATTTTCTCCTTTATTTACCATGGTATCAAAAGCTTAGGGTTAGGTTAAATTTTTTTTGGTGAACCCACTGTTCAATGATGTTTTCCTGTAGTCGTCTTCGCTGCTCTTATATATCTATGCATCTATGCACCTTTTTGCTCTTCATTTCTTTCAAACTCTTATATTTGCTATTTGTTGTGACGTAGGCTACAAACGAAGGTTATTTTCTTGAGATTATTCTCCCTCTTTTAAGGTGGTTTCTCTCACTTCATCCATGGCCTCTTTCGCTGCCTTCAATGAATTTCTTAAATGGTATGAGGATCGTCTAAACTCTGGTTCCACTGCTTCTGTTGAACATACAACACATACAAGTACATCTTTTGTTGGCATTACTCATTCCAATTCTCTTGGTCATTGGGTTCTAGACTCAGGTGCCATAGATCATATTACTGGTAATAAAAGTTTTTTCTCTTTTATATCTACCTCTAGTTATTTACCTTCCATTACCATGGCTAATGGCTCTAAGGTCTCATCTCATGGTGTTGATACTATTCATCTCTTTCCTTCGTTGTCTATTGATAATGTTCTATATGTCCCTGGGTCTCCCTTTAACTTATTTTCTATTAGTCATCTCACTCATTCCCTTGATTGTGTTGTTCTTTTACTAAATATTTTGTTTGTTTACAGGACTAGAGTTCGACAGATAATTGGCAATAGATGTGAGTCTCATGGTCTTTATTACCTACGAACATCTGTACATGTTTGCATGGTTATGGATTCTCCATCTCTCCTTCATGGGCAGTTGGGTCATCCTAGTTTTGCCAAGTTGCAACAACTTGTTCCAAGTTTGTCCAAGTTATCCAATTTGGCTTGTGAGTCATGTAATTTAGGAAAACAAAGTCGTAATTCTTTTCCTATAAGTATTTCACAACGTGCTTCATCCCTTTTTGCCTTAAATCATTCTGACATTTGGGGACCAAGTCGTGTTAAGTCTAATTTAGGATTTCAATATTTTGTTACTTTTATTGATGATTTTTTAAGATGCACTTGGTTATTTTTAATGAAAAATTGTTCTGACTTATTTTCTATATTTCAAACTTTTCTTAATGAAATTAAAAATCAATTTGGAGTTTCAATTCGAATCTTACGTAGTGATAATGCTCGTGAGTATCTTTCTCATTCTTTTAACACTTTTATGAAATCTCATGGCATTTTTCACCAAACTTCATGTGCTCATACACCTCAACAAAATTGGGTGGTTGAGCGCAAGAATAAACATCTTGTTGAAACTACTCGTGCTCTTTTAATTCATGATGGGGTTCCTCAAAGGTTTTGGGGTGATGCTATTCTTAGTGCATGTTATTTAATTAATCATATGTCATCCTCAGTTTGAAATAATAAAATTCCTCATTCTATTTTATTCCCTCATGAGCCTCTTCTTCTCTTACCTCTTAAAGTTTTTGGATCTAATTGCTTTGTTCATAATTTTGGTGCTGATCTTATGCTTGGTCACACAAATGTGTCTCTTAAGATATACTAGATCACAAAAAGGATATAAATGTTTCTCACCCTCTCTTAACCATTACTTTATTTCTGCAGATGTCACATTTATTGAGTATTCTTTTTATTTTAAGTCTTTATCTTCTCCACCTGTGTCTCCATCTCCAATTGCCTTTGATACTTCGGTTGTGTATAGTGTACCTAAAGATTCCTCTAATCCACCACCTCTTCAGGTTTATAGTCCATCCGATGACTCTCTTCTTGTGTTAGCTCTTCCGCCCCTCTGGCTCTGACAGTTGAGCTTGATCTTCCCAGTGCCATTTGTAAAGGTATATATTCTAGTCGTAATCCCTCTCCACATTATACTGCATTAAGTTATCATAGACTATCTCAACCTTTTTGTATTTGTCTTTCCTCTATTTATTTTGTGTCCATTCCAAAAACTGTAGGTGATGTCATAGCTCATCCTGGTTGGTGTCAAGCAATGCTTGATGAAATAAGTGTTCTTCAGAAAAGTGAAACTTGCGAACTCGTTCCTTTACTTAATGGGAAATCTGTTGTTGGTTGCAGGTGAGTTTTGCTATCAAAGTTGGCCCTGACGGTACTATTGATCGTCTCAAAACTCGTATTGGGGCTAAAGGTTATACACAAATTTCTGGTTTAGACTATGGTGATACTTTTTCTCTAGTAGGCAAGATGGCTTCTGTTCGTTTATTCATAACTATGGTAGCTTTTCAAAGATGGTCTCTTTATCAATTAGTTAAAGATACTTTTCTTAATGGGGATTTGGAGGAAGAAATTTATATGGAGCAACCTCCAGGTTTTGTTGCTTAAGGGGAGTCTTTCGGATTGGTATGTCATCTTCGCAAATCTTTATATGGCCTTAAGCAGTCTCCTAGGGCTTGGTTTGGAAAATTCAGCAGTGTTATTCAACAATTTGGTATGACTTGTAGTGAGGCAGATCATTCAGTTGTTTATCGTCACTCAAGAGCTGGGTCTATCTATCTAGTGGTATATGTTTATGACATTGTTCTTATAGGTAATGATAACCATGACATCCCTCAGATAAAACAACATATTTATCACCACTTTCAGACCAAAGATCTTGGCAAACTCATGTATTTCTTGGGAAATGAGATAGCACAATCTAACAATGGTATTGTTATCTCTCAAAGAAATTCTGCATTGGACATTTTGGAGGAAACTGGATTGATGAATTCAAAATCTGTTGAAACACCCATGGATCCTAATGCCAAACTTCTACCTAGTCAGGGGGAGCCTCTTTCAGATCTTGATAAATATAGAAGATTAGTTGGAAAATTAAATTATCTTACTGTTACTTGTCCTGATATTTCATTTGCAAATAGTGTGGTGAGTCAATTTCTTAATTCCTTGTGTGTTGATCATTGGAATGCAGTCATTCGTATATTTAGGTATATTAAAAAATGTTCTGGAAAAGGCTTACTATATGGTCATAGTAACCATAGTAAGTTGTATGTTATTCAGATGCTGATTAGTCTGATAGAAGATCTACTTCTGGATATTGTGTTCTTATTGGTGATAATTTGATTTCTTGGAAAAGCAAGAAACAACATGTTGTGGCAAGATCTAGTGCTGAAGCATAATATAGAGCTATGGCCTCATCTACTTGTGAGTTTATTTGGCTTAAACTTTACTTAAAGAATTACAATTTGGGGAGGTCGCTCAAATGACACTGATATGTGATAATCAGGTTGCTCTTCATATTAGCTCAAATCTTGTCTTTCATGAAAGGACTAAACATATTGAGATTGGTTGTCATTTCATTCGAGAGAAAATTATATCTGGAGACATCAAGACTGAATTTGTTAATTTGAATAATCACTTAGCTGATATTTTTACTAAATCTTTACGGGGACCTAGAATTGATTACATTTGTAACAAACTTGGTTCATATGATTTATATGCACCAGCTTGAGGGGGAGTGTTGAATATAATGGGCTTACCCCATATTTTCTATTAGTCTGTTACTATTTTTATCTATAAATAAACAGTCCCTATGTGTGTATTTTACACAAGGGAGATCAATTCATAATTATTTTCTAAAACGCATTCAAAATCATCACTATAATCCATAATTTGCTTAAACATTATTCTTTACTCATTTCAATTCAACCTTGATAATTCAAATTCAATACACACACACACACATACATCCATTCCAAAAAAACTTAAACTAAAATTTAGGAAAACTATATGAACTAACTATGCTAAACTAAAACATATTCGTAATTTAGTGCAAGGAACCCTATAACATGCACAATCTAGCCACTATATCAACTCCAACATTCTCATCCACATCCTTTATTATCTATTATAAGCTTCTATAAAAAAAACATAAATAGCTTTCCTTACTTATAATTCTTTTCTCCAAAGTAACTCCTAATTTAATTCAAAATCTAGAGTGCTAGAGTAAAGTATCTACACACAACAAAGTTTTAGTATAAGTTGAACTAAGTTAAAAAGGTCACTCTCTACTAACCACAAAAAGATTAATGACAAATCCAAAATAAAAGGAAGAAAATAAAGAATTTTCAAAGTAAGCAAGAAGTTACCATATTTGAAAATCTAATTGGTTGAAAATGACCCCTAACTCTCCAATTATTGCGAGGTGTGATCATATTCTGAAAGACATGAGAATTGGAGGAAAGCATTAGAGAAAAGATAAAGAGAAATTTCCTAGAAAGAGAGAAGAATGTTTATGAAGGTGGTAGAGAAAGTAAAGGGGTGAGAAGTTTACAACTTTTATTTTATTCTCATATTTCTCTCTTCTAATTGAACATGTGTAGGTTAAAGGTAGTCCAATTTTTAACACTCTTAATAATAGAGCCTAAACGACAATGAGATTGTATATTTAGCCACAAAATGACCATGATGATATGATATAACTCCTTGAAGGAGTGTAGGATCTAGATCAAGTCTTGGAAGATGAGAAACAAAACCTACCACTTCGAACAAAGAATGGAGTGCAACAATGAATCAAACTATAAGAATATGATGCGACAATGTGAGAAAACAAAGGAACAAATAAATATCAATGTAAAATGAAATAAAAAAAAATAGAATAAGGAAGAAGATGGTAGAAAGAACTCGCCACCTATGGAAGAACTTTCATATGGATAATTTCTTGAAGAGTCACTACTTAAGAAAGTTTATCAAGATAAGAACTCAAAACAAAAAAGAAAGGAGACAACTTAACTTTCAAAGCAACCTTTCAAAGATATATTTCATTCACAACTCTTGATATTTTGTACCAAGGGTGGACTCCTATTTATAGTGTTTCAAGGAAGTCCAAAGGGTCACTCTATTAACAAAATATTAACAAAGTTAACTATGATTAAGAACAACTAATTTATGTGGCGGTTTTAAAGTTGCATGAAGGTGCACTATAAAGCTAGTCAATTTTAAGTAATAGATAGAAGTTGCACTTGGTAGTTAGTAGATACATGAATGTAATGATGTTCTTTGATGATGTGACAATCCTTGTACTTCTCCTTAATTGGACGATACTTCGAGAGCTCCAAAGGTCAAGGAGTTTCTCTTAAGTTGCTTCCCTTCACTTGCATTCTCTCAAGTTCCTTCTATTTCCAAGAGCTTTATTTGTTTGATTCTTTTGATCTCTTCTTCCAAAGTTCTAATTTTCCCTGTTGTTTTTATGTCTTTAAATTGTTTCTTTAATTATTGTTCTTCTAACCATACTCTTTGTTTTTATCTCTTATTGCTCATCCTTCTCTTGCTCTATAGATGTCTCATCTTTGCATGTATCAAGATAAGTAATCAAATTATCATCTTTGCATGTATTAAGATGAGTTAGAGAAATATATTCATTATTAGAACTACCTTATATTATTCAATCTTAATATATTAATATTAATATATTAAGGCAAGAGTAGGTGTATTACAATAAATACAATTTTTATATTCACCAATCAAAATTGGAGTCTTATTTTTATAATACACAATACACATTGAAACATTTAATGGTATAATTTACTACCTACATTAATGAGATAAAGCTTAAATAAGATTAGAAAAATAAACAATATCTTTGTGATACTAATGGTCTAACATATTAATAAAAAAAAATAGAATGTTGATACATCACTCTTACTTTTAGTGTTCAAATTAATTGTTTACATCACTATTAATACTCTTTGTACACAATAGGGACTAAACATAATATTTTAAAAAATATAGCTATAAATAGCAAACAATTATAAGGATAACCACAAAAATCAATAATATGACTACAAACATAGTTAACTTTATATAATTTTATGAGGTATGAATTGTTCAATTATAATTTCACATGATGGTTTGACTGATTTGATGTAAAATTCTCATATAATTGACGAATTTTACGTGGTATATTTACTGTTAAAAACAAAATAATGTTCTAACAAACTTATTCTATAGCCATACCGTGGCCCACGGCCCACGGCCCATTGTTGAGTGTTTCAAGGGACCCAGATTATCTTTTCAGATCTTAAGAAGATTAAAACAAAAAGATTAAAATGTGTTCCCTGCGCTAAAGATAGAATAATTGCTTGTTCAACTCTATAACTTCGCATTACACCTCTCACGGAATTACAAAAGGATTTGATTTTCAGGATTGTAAAGTATTCATTCCAAAATATATCATAAGAGACTTATCATTACAGAAAAAAAATTCTAAAACAATTTAGAATTTATTAAATTTTGTTTTAAATGATTTTGTTAAATATTTTTGAAATGTTGGTTCCGGAATTCAAAAAGTCATGTTAGGTGGGCCTTGGGTTTTCTTCTCTGCACTGTCATGAGCAAAACTGAAAGGCTTTACTCACAGCACAATGCCACCACTGCACTTCCATTCTCGACTCCACTTTTTGAGAGGAAAATGAAGAAGAGAGAGGTCGTTTGGAGAAAATCACATTCCTAAAGCTATTTAGGTTTGAGAAAACTTGTTCTAAAACACATTTCATGTGTTTTGAAAAACATGTTTCGAAAATCATGTTTCAAAAATACATTTTTTTATGTTTTAACAAGTTTATTTTAAAAATTCTATTCTAGAAATCCTATTAGGAAAATTCTGTTATAGAAATTTCAGAAAGTTTGCCTTCAAATAGATAAGCTGGAAGTCACTTTTACGAACGGTACGGTAAAAAATTATGGGGGTGTAGTTAGAAATTAGGGAGGTGCAGAAAGAAAAAACCAACTAGAATTACTAACAATGCAATGGAAAGGATGAATACATCTCTATATTCAAAACCAAATTTAAACTTTGCATGAATTTATAACTATTGAAACCTTGATATGCTATTAGTTCTTCACTAAAGGGTGAATTTTCTTTATACCTTCTTTGCTTCTAGATTCAAGTCATGACTTCTCTCTAGTTATAGACTATGTGTTGCTGATGAACTTTTGGTCAGTCAAGTCTATACACTCATTATAATTGTCAATACAAAGCATGAAATTATACATGCAGTTTTGGTTGTGATGCTTTCTTTCCTACTTGGGATGCAAGATTAGGTCATGCTTCCTCAAAAGTTGTAGCCACTCTACTAAAATGAAAGTGTAATGCCAATGTTAGTAACATGAATTCTTATTGTGAAGCAAGCTCTCTAGGAAAGGCACATAAATTGCCATTTCATGAATTCAATACTTTATATTGTAAACCATTGTAGTTTTTATTGGGACCCTTTCCTCTGCCTTTGTCTAATGGTTGCATATACTATACATTTTATAAATACATAATCTAAATTCTTCTGTATTTTACATTTTCAACACAAATCTGAAGCCTTTTCACACTTTTGTCCATTGGAAAATACTACTAGAAAACCAGCTTTGTGCCAACATCATGGTGGGTAAAGAGTACAAACCTTCACCAAACGGCTTCATAATATTGAAATTATACATCCATAAAATATATCAAATGAGAGGAAACATAGACACCTCCGAAAATGCATATCTCTCTCCTTGCCGAAGATCCTCTTGCTATATCAATATATAGAATTTCCAACATTTATTTTCCACAATTTCAGTTCTTTTAGAAACCCTTTTTCATCAATTTCAGGCTCAGCATACTTTTAGGACTTTCGATTGTGCTTGTTATGCCAAGGATAAGGAAAACCAAGGTAGTATTTCTGTAGGTACACTAGTAGAAAACGTGCCCATAATGCACTGCATTTATGTTGGTCAGCTAAAGTAGTAAAGAAAAATACATGGTAGTATTTTTGTAATTAAGTCTAACTTTTTTTATTTTGGGTACCCAGATTTAATGTAAAAGGTTACTTTTATGTTAGGTATGACCTAAAAATAGGTCTTTTATGAAGGTCCAGGATGTTTCATGTAAAAAATAGTTTATACAATAATCATTCATCTTCCTTCTTGAACTTATAACGCGAAAGCTTTAATAGCAAGAGCTTGTATTTAGTAGATTTCCACTTAATTAGTATTCTATATCTTCATTTTATTTTTCAGATAGAAACTATGATTATTTTTTGAATTTTAATCAGAAATAATGCTTGAATAAATGTGTTAATTTTAATCAACGTTGATTCTTTTATTGGGTTTTAAATTTTGAATTTTAAAATTGAAGTAGAATATTTTATATAGGTTTTTAAGTTTATAATTATACTATTTAAATTAATTTTGTTAGAGTAAATATTATAAATTATTTAAAATTATAATTTAAACTCTAGAGATAATTTAGAATATAGGAATTGATTAATTTTTTTAGTCCTGACAAGTAAATTTAACGTTATAATTTAAACTCTAAGAATAATTGAAAATATAGAATTAATTAATTATTTTAGTCCTAAAAATTGATTAAATTATTTTTTCATTTGAATTATTTAAAAATTTAAATAGTAAATTATAGAAAATAAATTATAGGGAAATTATAATTAAAAATTACATATTTATCTCTTACAAATTAAATTTGAGCAAAGTATTGTTTGAGGGAACTTATTTGGATGAGCTTTTTTCCTCAGCTTATTGTAATAAGGAAAAATAGTTACTTTAAACGTACATTTACTTTCTTCTCTATTTTTCTCTTTTTTCGTAACATCCTTTATCATTTATCTTCTTCCAGATCATTTATTTATTTTATTTTATTTTATCTTCTCCTTCCACTCCATTCAACTCAAAAAACTAGAATCAATTTTTATTATCTTATAGTATATATATACAAAAAAGAATTATCTCACTGCGTGTTCACCACATGAATAATGGACCCATTAAAGTTATATATTCCATTGCGTTCAAAATGGTTTGGTCAACCCATGTGGTGTAATCCAAGTCATAGCGACGATTACCTTTTCTTCTTTAAACAAAGCATTTTAAACATGGAGGGAAGGTGAGAAGTGCCAAAAATAAATTGCTAGTGTTCAATGTCTAAACAAGTAAAGTAACCGCTTTAGACCTCAAGGTTTCAAAGATCTAAAAAACTTTAATATGTTTTAGGCTTTAAGGCTATAAAGGTCTCAAAAATATTTAATATGCTTTAGGTCTCAAGGTCTCAAAAAATTTAATACTCACATATTATTATAAAATAAAAAATATTTAATTTTAAAATTATACTAACAAAATTTTAATTAAAAATTTAAATATTTTAACTGGTTTTATATTTTTGAAACTTTCTTATAATAAATTAATAATATTTTTAAAAAAAATTGAACAGTCCAGGAATCTTTCTCAAACCTTTCTAATTTATCTCTTCCTATATTCCAACGGATTCATATCATCTATTTATATGTGATATCATTGTCTAACTCTTCCACTATTCTCCTTTTTTCTTCACTTATCTCTTTTCTTCCCCCAATCTTTTTGTTCCTTTCATAATATTATTTCAACTTGTTTTCAATTTCAAATTTCTTTCTTTTCATATTTCATCATTCTATACTATGCATTTATACGCGTATGTTTGCTTAGAGACTTTGTGCAGTAGATTGATTGATGAAGAGTTTGGTTTCACTTTGCCTCCTTTTGAAAAAATAATATGAGATTGATCAATTGATCCTAATTTTTTTTTATTTTTTATTATTGGTTAATTAATCTTAAAATAATATGTGCAGATTCAAGGAAGAGAATTTATAAGTTACAAATTATATTAAAAGACGTACCAAAGGACAGGATCGAAAGATAATATCATAATAGGAGACTTGAGACTTTACTATCAAGTCTATTGTCTTGACAATAAGGTTTTATCTTTTTTAACTTAGACTTATTTTATATACTTTTAAGTTATATTCAATGTGATATATATTATAACTTTTAATTTTATATAAAAATATATGGTAACTAGAAAATTTGAATCAGGTTATTCAAAATTTCAAAGAAAAAAAGAGTTCGAACTTTTTGTTGAATCACAAAATGGGGTTATGGATAAATTTATAAAAATAAAAAGAAATGAATTAAGTCTTCTTTGAATGAAATGATAATTTATTAGATTTTGATGGCTTAGATTTATTTTTAGAATTAAATAAACCAATTGATATTCTTAATTATATAAAAAGAATAAATTCTTTTCCAAATGCAGTATCAGTACTTCAGCTGAAAGGAGTTTTTGAAATAATATTTCAACAAAGATTAAACAGATTAATTTTATTTTCTATTGAAAAATATTTTTTAAATAAAATTAATTATGATAATTTAATAGATAATTTTGTATCACAAAAAGTTCGAAAAATAAATTTTAAATAAAAATATCATACTTTTAATTATTTTATTAATTTAAAAAAAACTTTATTTTTTTATTTGCTTTAGGCTTTCTAACGTCTTGAGCCGCCACTGTGGTAGTGTTTCCAATTTCAAATGAGTTTTTCACATAAACAAACAAAAAAAATATAAACAAATGTATAAAAAAAATTGATGGTCTTTCCAAATTCAAAGATAATCAATAATTTTGACACAAACAAACACAAAAAATGATAAAAGAAGACATATAGAGATATTGCTACCCATAAAAAAATATTTATTTCACAACTCAAAATATTAATATTTTAATGATATTTTTTTTAAAATTTTTTAGTATAAAATATTATTAAAATCTATTATTAAGTGGATTTTTTTAAGTACGTCAAACAATTATTCTCTAAATAAAAAAATAAAGGTTGTTTTGATTTTATTAATTTCTAATTGAGACAGTGCATGATATCATCTCTTGTATTTATTCACACATTTTTTTTTCTCCTTTTGTTTACTTTTATCTTTTGGCACACTGTTCTTGATGATGCCTGTATATGAAGCTTTTTTTATGCATACGAAGATATATAAAGAAATTTTGTTGTTAACTTTTTAGGTTAAAGGACAAAAATATAAATAAAAATCGCTAGAAGCCCAAAGTTCCTATATCGAGATTATCATTACAGTTCTAAACCTAATATAATTTTTAAAATAACTCATATGTGGATTCAAATAATTATAAATTTCTTTTATTATAACAATTAAAATAAGTTTTTAACTTATCATTTTATCTAAAATATATATTCAATAATGTCATTATTAACTTACTATTAAATACTAACGTAATTAGTATCAAGTTTGTGCATATAAATAGATTTTGAATTTCGTATTTTAAAATTATATTCTGATAAATTTATTAAATTAATTTTCTGAATTTCTAAGTTTTTAAATTAACTTGTGAAAACGTTGATTAAAATTAGCTTGGGTTGCGAAAGAAAAGGAAAAAAAAAAGTTAAATTTTGAAATAAAATCCGGGCACAACAATTGGATGAAAAATAATATATATTTTTAGATTATTCATGAGATAAATATAAAAAAGTGAAGAGAAAATAACCTATTTAAACAGGCAATATTGTATCCCATAAAAATTAGTAGAATATAATTATTTATTATAGAGAAGTTTGTCTTTTCATAAAATTTTGATATTTTTTTCAACAACTTTTCATACTTTCATGCTTAGAAATAGGGAAACGAGGCATTGAGGGTTCACATGTTCTTTATCTCTTCTTTTCTCTCTCTCTCATTTACTATTGAATATTATCAAATAAGAGAATAAATTTTAAAATTATTTTCCATTACGTCTTTTTCTTAACATAAATTATCAGTTACTAAACAAAGTATAAAGGAAATTAAAATAATTATTGTGAGCTATTGACAAAGGAAGATGGAGGCATGGACAATGTAAAATCAATGCCACTTTAGACATTTTGCATATTACCAATCTAAATACTTTGATTTTTCATATTACCAATCTAAATATTAATCTGAGGATTGAATGTAAGTACACAAAAAGCTTGAACTATCTTTTACATATCGCTAGCTAATTTGCTGGTATATTTAATCGTGTCCTTTTTTCCTCAAGCAAGGATAAAAAAAGGTTTTGTTCTTTTATATTTCGCTAAAAAGTTTATAATTTAAAGGGTTTATATTTGGAACATTTTAACCTCTATGCGGTAAAAATAAATAAATAAATAGAAATAAAAAATTGCTCACTTGATATTTCACTAAAATCATGTATTTAACAAAGTTATTTTGTCTCTGTATTTCTAACAGTTTCATGCCTCACTAGATGCATTATTTATGGTTTGGTTTCTTCCTCGTAATACTAAAGTGGCTAAACCTCAAAAAGTCGAAACAAACATGTGGTTTGAAACCTCCATCAAGTCCCTGCATTTTAAAATGAAAGTAACATGTTAGTTTTTTTGTTTTTGTTTTTTCCAAAAAGATAACGATTAAATGATTCAGAGATGATTGTTTAATGGTTGGAAAGCATTTCAAAAATATTTTTGCAAGATCCTTGAAAAGGAAACTCAATTACTTCTAAAAGAGTAACACAAGAGAGGAGGAAGTGCAACACTTTCAATTTTATAGTTGTGCTATAAGGCGACCGATTATCAAAACTAAGACACAATTGTATAATCCAAATGAGTTGGCCGACCGAGTATCATCCGGAAGGCCGATAGAGAGCCAACCGGTCAATCAGGTTTTCTATGCTTAAATCGACACGTGGCACACATAAGACAAAACACCATAATGGGCCATGAGCCTATCCACCTAAGGCCCATCCAATTACTATAAAAGTCAAAGGAAGTCCTATGAAATAAGGTACTGTTACTTTATCCAATCTTATCATGTTTTCACTTGGACTCATACTGACTTGAGCATCGGAGTGCATGCAGGACCCCCTCCTTGGATTGTGTATAACCGAAGACTTGAAGGAACGTAGGAGTTATCAAGGCAGCTAAGAAAGGAAGTTTAAAGATACTGTTGCTTGTGGGAGCCGACCGGCCTCGTGCAAGAACAATAGTGATTCACTTTAGAAATGAACTTTTAGGTCATTGAATTGGATGATATGACATAATCCCTTAGATAATGGTCTTTATGGTAATAAATACTATATGATATACAAAAGGTCTAACAAAGTTGTAAGCATGTAGACAATGCCAGACAAAATAATAAAATGTATGGACCAGATGCATGTTCCAAGATGGTTTCGTTGATCAAGCTAAAATGGACTAGACGATGTCTGAACGCTAAAAAGTTCTACCTAGAAGCATTGCAAAAAGTAACATGTTTAACGAATAATTAAGACAAAGATCAATAATTGATAGACAAACTTATCCAACAAGGAGAAATCAAAAGATCTATTAAAACTAGACGATAGTCTTATTGAACAACTAAGTGGATGATTCAATGATGCAAGATTACACGAAGCTTATCTATAACACTTAGTCAGGCTAGTCAAATGTGTTAGACGATATATACACACCCAAGAGTCTAAGATGATCTAGTCAATGAGACAGACGAAACTAGTCTTAAGAACGCATCCGACAAAGCATTTAATGTCTTCACAGTAGGGAGCTTCTAAACTTAGCATGTACATTTTATTATTGCTCTCTTATATGTGTTAAATGATTTTGGGATATTGGTTTGAAAATATTAATCAAAATATTGAATAATTTTATTCTTTTGGACAGAAAATCTGAAGAATATAAATATTGAATGAAATTTAAAAATATATTTTGATATAATTAAATTCTATTAAAGTCTAAATAATTTTATTCTTTGGGCAGAAAATCTCAAGAATATAAATGTTAAATGAAATTTAAAAATATATTTTGATATAATTAAATTCTATTAAAGTCTGATTAGTTTGTATGTCTATAATTTAGACAGAATTAAAAAGTTTTGAAGTTATATAATCTCTAAAAATAAAAGTTTTTATAATTCAAGAGATTACATTTCAGAAGTATCTAAGTGGTTATTATGATTGACTCAGGTATTTAATGTTAATTACAAGCTGTCAATTGAGTTCAAATTATCTCCAAAATAGATTGAAGCACTGGAAGGTGCACGAAATACACCAAAGAAAATAATTCATATTCAAGCGTATAGTTGTTGAGGCAGAGTGAAACAAAAATACAATTAAAAAATAAATGAAGACAAGCTAAAGTGATAGAATTGCACAAAAGATTCAATGAAAGGATAGAGTTCAAAGATCAACATTCAAATTTGCTACAAAGAAGGAAAGAATTTGAAGGACTTAATTATATGGTAAAGGTACAAAAATTATATCAGAGCCAAAGTTGACATATATAGCGTTTAAAAGAAGAAAAGATAAAGAGAACAACGAGACTCGTGAAGAAAGAAATTATTATATCAAGTCTCAACATTCGAATTTGGAACTAAAAAGGATGTCTTTAAGTCAAGAATATACAAAAGATATTCATCAATGCAAAAGCTACTATTAAGAAAAGATACAAAATTCAAAGGTCATCAACCCAAAGACTATACAAAGACCACTAAAGATAAAAAAACTAGATAACGAAATGAAAAAGAAAAGATACATGAGGAACGCACGAAGAAATTCAAGAAAGATATTGTGAGTGAATTCATTGTTTATATCTTGCTATTAAGACTAAATTAGAAACAGAGTTGTGTACTTAACCATTGTAAATCCTTCACTTTGTGAAGTATACCGTGTGAGTTGTCATTGTTCTCTCTATTAAGAGAGATTTTCTCATTATTTATAGGTCTTAATATTAGGGAGAGATTAGGATTGAAGGAGACTGGACGTAGCTCTTGTTATAAGGTGAACTAGTATAAATTTGTGTTTACTTTTCTCTCCCTTACACTTTGATTTTGTATTCCTTTGAATTGTTTATATTCCGCAATTTGAGTTTAGGCACCATTCAATCCCCTTTCTGGAGCCAACTGTACCTTCATGAGTTACATCTAGTTTTCTGGTTATGAAAGGTTTCAATAATCAAAATTTAATTATGACTATTGTCGTTATCACTTTTTCCTTACACCAATAACAAAATGTCATTTTTGATCATTCTCTTTATATTCCCATCGAATAAAAATCTTGTATTCTTCAACACTAAATCATTTTTAGCTTTCCCACATATTCTATTACTGTCACTTATTCATGACACCATTCATAAATAGTCACTCTTTGTCATTTCCTTTTTCTTCCCTTTATAGAAAGACCTAGCATTCTTTAACACTAAGCCACTTTTAGCTTTTCCATATACTCTTTTATTGTCACTTTTTCGTTACACCGATCATAATAATACACTCATGGTCATTTTTTTTTTATCTTCATTTAAGACAAAGAACGAGTATTCTTTAAGACAAAGAACGAGTATTCTTTAGAACTAAGCACTTTTAACTTTTGCAAATATTTTATTGCTCTTACTTTTGATATGATGATGGAAGTAGAGTGTTAACCTTGAGAAGACCTTAGAAGAAATTAGACTAACACAATATGAAGTTTATAAATGTTAAAAGTAAAGTAGAAAATCTTCCAAATATTTTATTGCTCTTTACTTTTGATATGATAATGGAAATAGAGTCTTAACCTTGAGAAGACCTTAGAAGAAATTAGGCTAAGACAATATGAAGTTTATAAATGTGGTAAAAGTAAAGTAGAAAATCTTCCATATAATAAATATTATTTAAATACTAATATAGTTTATTTAGTGTTCATCCACCTTGTTTGGAAGGGTTAGTTAAAGTTAGGATAGAATAAGTGATGGTTGTTTGGCAAGCATACCAAACTGTCACAAGTAATAAATGGATAAAAAGTTCAGGTATCATATACACATAGATTTGGGATAAACGTTTAGTCGTAGAGCGTTTTCAAAATATGTCGAATCCAAGGAACACACACTAATTGACTTGGTTGATTGGCATGCTTTGATTCACAAACCAAACTTAGGTGAAAATAGAAATTGAATTTAAAATGTAAACAACTAAAACATAAGGCAAAGTGAATAGTAAACTGTCTGTAGACGATCATCTAGTGGACCGTCTGTAACACTTGGAAATTTAATGACATAATATTAAAAACATGAAAGTAAAATACATTGTAACATAAAACAATAGAAATGAAACAGAAAATTAAATTGGAGAAAAGTAAATGACTGGAAATGTAAAGTGTGAGAAAGTAAATTGCAAAAACATAAATGACAGAAAACTAATTTGCAGAAATATAAAGCAAAGCATTATAAAATAGTAAACCGAGATTGATTTAAGATGAACTAGAAAGAAAAGTGCAATGTAAACTTCAAATGTAAATGACAAAAAGGTAAACTAATGTGAATTGAATAGGAATGTAGTAAAGAAAAATAAAACCCAATTCATAAACAAAAACAGACATTGAAACCATGGTTTAGTAATCTTCAACTTCTAAGGAAGGATAATTGTTAAAATAAAAGAGAAAATAATTATGAATTAATCTCCCTTGTGTAAAATACACACATAAGGGCTATTTATTTATAGATAAAACTAACAAACTAATAGAAAATATGGGCTAAGCCCATTATATTCAACACTCCCCCTGAAGTTGGTGCATATAAATCATATGTGTCAGGCTTGGTACAAATATAATTAATTCTAGGTCCCCGTAAAGATTTAGTAAAAAATATCAGCTAACTGATTATTCGAATTAAAAAATTTAGTCTTGATGTCTCTAGATATAATTTTCTCTCGAATGAAATGACAATCAATTTCAACATTTTTGGTCCTTTCATGAAAGACAGGATTTGAGGTAATATGAAGAGTATCATGATTATCACATATGAGTGTCATTTGAGTGGTATCTCCAAATTGTAATTCTTTAAGTAAATGCTTAAGTCAAATAAGCTCACAAGTAGATAAGGCCATAACTCTATATTATACTTCAACACTAGATCTTGCCACAACATGTTGTTTCTTTCTTTTCCAAGAAATCAATTTATCACCAATAAGAACACAATATCCAGAAGTAAATCTTCTATCAGACGAAGATTCTGCCCAATCAACATCTGAATAACATACAACTTTACTATGGTTATTATGACCATATAGTAAGTCTTTTCCAGGAGAACCTTTAATATACTTCAATATACAAATGACTGCATTCCAATGATCAATACATGGGGAATTAAGAAATTGACTCACCACACTAATTGCAAATGAAATATCAGGACGAGTAATAGTAAGATAATTCAATTTTCCAACTAATCTTCTATATCTTTCAGGATCTGAAAGAGGCCCCCCTTGACTAGATAGAAGTTTGACATTAGGATCCATGGGTGTATCAAAAATTTTTGAATTCATTAATCCAATTTCCTCCAAAATTTCCAATTCATACTTCCTTTGAGAAATAACAATACCATTGTTAGATTATGCTACCTCAATCCCCAAGAAAGATTTGAGTTTGCCAAGATCTTTGGTTTGAAAGTGGTGACAAATATGTTGTTTAACTTGAGAGATGTCATGGTTATCACTACCTGTAAGAACAATATCATCAACATATACCACTAGATAGATGGACCCAGCAATTGGCTGACAGTAAAAAATTGAATGATCTGCCTCACTGCAAGTCATACCAAATTGTTGAGCAACACTACTAAATTTTACAAACCAAGGCCTAGGAGACTGCTTAAGGCCATATAAAGATTTGTGGAGACGACATACCAATCTAGAAGACTCTTCCTGAGCAACAAAACTTGGAGGTTGCTCCATATAAATGTCTTCCTGCAAATCCCCATTAAGAAAAGCATTTTTGACATCTAATTGATAAAGAGAGCATCTTTGAAGAGTTGTCATAGTTATGAATAAGCGAACAAAAGCCATATTTGCCACTGGAGAAAAAGTATCACCATATTCTAAACTAAAAATTTGTATATAACCTTTAGATGAGCTTTAAAACGGTTAATAGTACTGTCAGGACAAACTTTGATATAAAAAACCCACCTGCAACCAACAACAAATTTTCCAGAAGGTAAAGGAATGAGTTCCCAAGTTCCACTGTTCTGAAGAGCACTTATTTCATCAAACATTGAGATAGTCTATGATAACTAACTTAATGCAGTATAATGTGGATAGGGATTATGAGTAGAACGTATATCTTTACGAATAACAATGGGAAGAGCAGGTTCAACTATCGGAGTCGGAGGGGGTGAAAGAGCTGACACAAGAAGAGAGTCGTCGAATGGACAATGAAAAGTTTGATGATGATTGTAAACCTGAAGAGGTGGTGAATGAAAGGAATCTTTAGGTATACTAGATATAACCGGATTATCAAAGACAACTGGAATATGTACTTGACTAGATGGAGACATAGGTGGAGAAGATAAAGACTTAAAATAAAAAGAAGACCCAATAAATGTGACATCTGCAAAAATGAAGTAGGGTCAGAATAGGATGAGAAACATTTATATCCTTTTTGAGATCTAGTGAATCCTGAAAAGGCACATTTGTGTGATCAAGCAGATAATTTATCAAGACTAGGTCAAAAATTGTGAACAAAACAACTAAACCCAAAAACTTTAAGAGGTAAGGGATGAAGAGGTTCATGAGGGAATAAAATAGAATGAGGAATTTTATTCTTTAAAACTGAAGATGACATATGATTAATTAAATAACATGCACTAAGAATAACATCACCCCAAAATCGTTGAGAAACCCCATCATGTATTAAAAGTGTAAGTAGTTTCCACAAGATGTCTATTCTTGTGCTCAGCCACCCCATTTTGTTGAGGTGTATAAGCACATGAAGTTTGGTAAAGAATGTCATGAGATTTCATAAAAGTGCTAAAAAAATGGGAAAGATACACTCACAAGCATTATCACTGCGTAAAATTTGAATTGAAACTCCAAACTGATTTTTAATTTCATTAAAAAAATTGAAATATAGAAAATAACTCAGAACGATTTTTCATTAAAAATATCTAAGTACATCTTGAAAAATCATCAATAAAAGTAACAAAATATTGGAATCCTAAATTAGACTTAACACGACTTGGTCTCCAAATCTATGAATGAACTAAGGCAAAAAGGGGCGAAGCACGTTGTGAAACACTACTAGGGAAAGAACTTCGACTTTGTTTTTGTAAATGACATGACTCATAAGACAAATTGGATAACTTGGACAAACTTGGAACAAGTTGTTGCATCTTGGCAAGACTAGGATGACCCAACTAAGCATTAAGGAGAGATGGAGAATCCATAATCGTGCCAACATGTGCAGATGCTCGTAGGTTATAAAGACAATGAGATTCACATCCGGTGCTAATTATCCATCCTAAACTCCGGTCCTGTAAACAAATAGAATCTTTGGGAAAAGAAATGACACAATCAAGGGAACGAGTGAGACGACTAATATATAATAAGTTAAAGGGAGACCCAAGAACATAGAAAACATTACCAATAGACAATGAAGGAAAGAGATGAATAGTACTAACACCATGAGATGAGACCCTAGAGTCATTAGCCATGGTAATAGAACATAAGAGGTAGACATAGAAGATAAAAAAATTTTTATTACCAGTAATGTGATTTGTGGCACCTGAGTCTAGAACCCAAGGACCAAGAGAATTGGAATGAGTAATGCCAACAAAAGATGTACTTGTATGTGTTTTAAGTGCAATAGAAGCAGTGAAACCAGAGTTTTGACGATCCTCATACCATTTAAGAAATTCATTGAAGGCAGCGGAAGACGCCATAAATGAAGTGAGAGAAACCATCTTAAATGAAGGAGAAAAATCCTAAAAAATCAAACGAACTCTAATCAATAAGAGCAGCGATAGAAAACAACAGAGTAGGGCAGCGAAACAGTGTATAAGAGCAGCGAAGACAACTATGGAAAAACAACAGTGAACAGTAGGTTCATAAAAAAAAAAAATTTAACCTAACCCTAGGCTTTTGATACCATGTTAAAATAAAGGAGAAAATAATTACGAGTTAATCTCCCTTGTGTAACATACACACATAGGGGTTGTTTATTTATACATAAAGATAGTATCAGACTAATAGAAAATACCGGCTAAGCCTATTACACTAGTAGAAAAAACACATTCCACGACAAGATATCATCGCGGTTAAGAGGGAACTGCAATTTAAAACAACGCGGTGGCATTTTTGAAATTAAGTGCAACCATACCACCGGGTTGTCCACAACAACCGCAATTGTATTAACATTGTAAGAGATACCACTGCGATTGGAGTGAGAACCGCAATGGTAAAGCACACAAATATTTAAAATTAAAAAATTGCAGGAAGATATAAAGGCGATTGTTTAAACAACCGTGATGGTACGTGGGATACCACCGCAGTTCCCACTAAAAACCGCGCTAGTATCCCCTGTTTTAGGAATACTACGAGACCCCTTGTTTACAGCCATTGAAACTCAGATGCCCCTTTTGCTTTTCGGTTTGAGTTCCCCTACGAGTTTAGTCTCTCTTCTCCGTCACTGGATTGGTGGCGATGGTGGGCGATATGGGCGTAACGACGGCGGCGGTCACAGTGGTCGTGGAGGCGGAGGATTCGGCGGACGAGGTTTCGAATACTCTCTCTAAATTTGCTTCCTTATCTTTTTTTGAATCGTAAAATGTCTTAATTTTGTGTTAATCGTGACAAGTGGGTATCAAGGTGGTGATCGTGGTGGGCAAGGTGGTGGCCGCGGTGGCGAAAGTGGTAGAGATGGTGACTGCCATTGCCCTAACTCAAGGTTTGAGATTTTACTCTCCAATTTTCTTTTCTTATTTTGCCCCTTTTTTATGGAGGATATTTTGTGTTTTCAATAGTTGGAATGGAACTGTGGAAAGGTTGAATGTAACAAATGTGGTGCTCTTTGTCCTGTTGGTAGTAATGATTGTGGTGGTGGTGGTGGTTATAATAGAGGGGGATATGGCAATAGTCGTGGGGTAGATCTAATAACTACGATGGAGGAAGAGGTAATGACTATAACAGTGGTAGAGGAACTAACAGTGTTGGTAGAAGTGGGGGAGGCAACAGTGGTAGTCAAGGCAGAGGCGGAGGTGCATCGGCAGAGCTAGATCTAGAGGCTGAGGCAGAGGTGTATCGCTATTTTTTTTTAAAAAAATTGAATTTACCACCGCGGTTGCACTAAGAACCGAAGTGGTATGTTATACTTTTCATCGCGGTTATACAAACGCGATGATATCTTCCTTACTTTTTAATGCGGTTTTGTCTATTGTGATTTCAGAACCACGATTGTAACCCTTGTAGAACCACGATTAAGTCTGTTTTTTCTACCAGTGTTATATTCAACAATAATGAAGAAACATGTAATGAATCAGTTCTGTGTCCTTAGAAACCCATTTTCAGTTGGAAACAAAATTATGGAATGACTTTTGAAAAAGGAAAGCACTAAAATATAGCATCGTCTAACATGGTTTTCAAATCACTGTTATCCATTTTTAGAATCAATTTGAACTTCATTACAAAGAGTAAACTAAGAGAATGTGAAAAGTAAAGAGAATGAACAACCAAAGAAGAACTCGAATAGATTGCATATAACTCAAAATGTTAAAAACAGAAAACTAACAACTGTACAAACTGAACTACGAAACCTTACTATTATCGTTTTGTCCAATCCTATGCTACTTTGTCCATTTTTTTTTACTTCTTCAACTACATTCTATTTATAGTTTTAAAAGTTTACAAATGCATGGGCTTTTAATCAGACACAGAAAATCAACTCTAAAACTAACAAAACTTCCTGCGTTGAAATTTGTTGACCTTCTAGTACCTGTTGACCACTGACTTTTGATTGTCTATTTCCTGTTTCTGCATAACTCATAGTCTTTAAATTTTGGATTCCAGTCTTCAGTACAATACCATCTTTATTAAAGCTTCTAAGGTCAAAGTCAATTCGAAAATTATTCTTTCAAATTGACCGTTTCGCTGTATTAATTGATTGTGATCTTCTTGTAAGAATTTGACAAAATTTCAATGTGCTGTTTTGCAAGTTTAACTGATTGCATTTTTTGATTGATTGTTTAACTTAGGAAAATTAATTAATTGCTTTTCATATTTAATTGATTAAATTTTTCAAACAAGAATTCTATGATTTTAAATTTGCTGTTTTTGGAGTTTAATTGGTTATTGTGTGGATTTATGAGAATAAAAATTTAATTGATTGTTCTTTGGATTGAATTGATTGTTTTTTTATTATATTGTTTTCAAAATTATTTTAATTGATTGCTTTTAAAATTCAATAAATTAATTTTCGGTTGTGTTACTTCTAATCTTACAATAAACTGTCCCAATCAAAGAATTTTCTTTTCTCTTTCAATCTTTTTCCACATTTGATAAAAAATTTTGAAAGTTAAATTCATCCCCTTATTAAATTCTGCCTTAACATTCTTTTCAACTGAAAATAACAAAAATGAAAGAATGTCAGTGTTAGAGCTCGCGCTCGCAATTTCAAAGGAAAGAGGGAAAGTAGAAATATGAAGACCCAATTGTTTTTTTATTTCTTGTCTTACACTAAGTGTTAGTTAGAACACAAGCTGAATTATTATTTTTTTATATTTTTTTTCTTACTTTAAGTGCTAGTCAGGTCGACAAAAAAAATTAACTGCTCACAATATCAGTTAAGCTGACGTCGATTAAGCCGATACTACACGTAATAAAATGATATTTTCTAGCAATATTTAAACTGACACAAACGTTAATTTTTTTTTATATATTTATATTCTTGTTTGCTTGTTCCTAGAACTTACTAATTTAAAGTAATATATAATCTTAGTATTGTTTTATTGTTTTCTATTTTAACACTTTACTCTCAAGTTATTTTGGCTATCGCTAAACTTTTTTAAATGTTTTATTATTTAGTTAGAGTTAACTAAATAGACTCTAATAATGTTTCTATAACCGATACTATTTTCCGGTAACTAATGTGCATGTTTCTTGTAGTGAAACATTTCCAGATTATAAGAGAATTTTATTTTTCAAAAATCAAATTAAACATAAGATAGTTTTCCGATTTTATACTAAAAAAGAGAAGAAGAATCTTCTACTAAAAGAGGACCACAAATTTTAGCCATGCTTAGCTTTATAGAGATTACTGAGTGGGAGTGGGTGCTATATTATTCTCCAAGGTATGTTAATCCATGTATGGCCACCTTTTGTTGGCTTGTTCGATGGGTTATGTTCCATCAATTGTTTTCAGTCTTGATCTCAAATCAAAGCACAAACAGATAATATATACATATATATCGCATGCATCACGCCTAAAATGTACATATGAAATAGATCTTGATTTTTGTGTGCGTTTAATAGGTATGGACGTTGTAGTGACAGTGCACAAACCTAATGACATCTTCTTGTTACTTCATTTCCAACTTATATCCATCACATGTGATCACTGTGGTACCATCTCATATTGCTATCATGTTTACTTGGCAACCACATTCTGTGGCACATAAATAGACAACACTTGGAAATTCACTGTTGCCAAATGGTCGTGGTTCTGATTCCATGGACACCTAGTATTTGATTATCGAACATGCTCATAAGTGCATCAATTAAGGTGGTTAGTGTTGTGTCCCTCTACTACATCCCATTTAAGAGAACACGGGAAATAATTCAACCTATACCTATCAGAATACGAAGTATTCCATTAACCATGTCATAAACTTTTTTTTTTTTTTATTTAATCGGGTATTTTGAAGTGAAATATTTATAAAGGGTTGGAATAGCCTTATGTGTTCCTATTTAATTTAATTTATCTTTTGTTGATAAAAAAACCATGTCATAAATTAGTTATTTTTATAACTAATAATTATCTTATACATTTTAATAATTAATTATTTAATCCAATGTCATAACCTATTGTTTTTAGAGCATATTATCTATCACATAATTTTAAAGAGAAAGTTTAAAATGTGAATTGTGGTAGGTTTTTATAACTTTACATGACTTAATACAATAACATAGTATATAATTTACTGAAAAATAAAGTTAAACCACAAAAAATTGTATCATCGTATCTTATCAAATTTCAACTTACTTTCAAATATTTATATTTTAGTTTTGCTTGTCATTTTTTTATTCCCTTATCGATTTGAATGTACTTTTTTATTATAAGTGAATTATATTCAATATTTTATTCAATCCTTATTATAATTTATTAATAAAAAGAGATATTCCGTACTTTTATAAATTCTTTTAAGAAATTAAAATTAATAATAATAGTTATATGAAAAATAGTGAATAATTTGTAGTATATTGCGTTGTTAAAAAATATTAATAATTTATACCATGTGATATTAAAAGATGTCTAGCTACCCTTTACAAAACTCCTTTATATATATTATAAATAAGAAGTTTTTGAAGTAACTATATACACAAAGCAATAAGGAATTTTAACTTCAATCCAGTTTGACCAATAGGAACAAAATTCAATTGGAATAAAACGAAAGAACAAGAATACTATATATGCTAGCTTGATTTTTAGTAAGATAATTGAAAGTTCGGAGAGTGGCCAGCACTAACTTATGCATATGTTGGTCTGCAACATCTATGAAGGGAATCTTCAAAACTGGTAATTATTCAGAGTTTGACCGTTTCTAAAGTTCTATTAGTTTATCCATAAACAATTTTGAGAAAGAAAATAAGAAAAGAATTAATATTAAATATTTATATGAAATGAAACTAAGAAAAAAGCTAATATTAAACATGAGAAATAAAAATAAGAAATTAATTAATACTAATTTTTTATTAGTTAAAATTAAGTCATGTACATTTTATAGAAATTTTTATATATAATTTTTAAAAATTTTATTTTTAACTTGTGCATGATTTATGAATTTTTTAATAAAAGTATTTATGAAAAATTTGGTCCAACATATTATAAGAAAATATATTATATAGTTTCGTCCTTTTGGGAGTATATTTTAAAAATTTTAATGAGAAAGTTTTAGGATATTGTTTAGAGACATGAAATACACCACCTTGTTTAAATTCAGAGATATTATTTCTATTCATTAATGGAGTTTGTTTCTCACTGTGAAAACCCTGGATTAGCAGTTTGGTTATCATATTTGGAAAAGTGTAATTTGAACTCAACTAAACTCTTAAATACCAACGTAATTACAATGGCTTCTCTGATATATCTAGGAATTTTTTTATTTAATTAATATGTATGAAGGGAAAAAAACTAAATATATTTATTCTTATAAAATAAAAAATATGATATTATAGGATCTCAAATAAATGATAACTTATGTTTTAAATATTATATTATTTAAATCATAACCTTTTTATTCCAAATAATTTTGCTTTTAAAGAACTTTATTATTTTATAGAAGATTTGCATTAAAAATTTCTTATACCAAGCAAAGTTTTCCTTTATTAAAACATAATATAAGAAATGAATTACAACAAGTAAAATATCATTTGAACGAAAAAGTTGTTACAATTCAATTGTATAGTATTAAAAGATATAAGTTATTATTTATTTGATTTTATAATATTTATTATTTATTTAATAATAATATTAGGAAAATATTATTTTCATGCAGCAAAACTAAAAGACAAGTTTCTCATTTAATTAAGGTGAGTACTACAATTGGATAATGAGTCTTATTTATAGACATAAGTCACTTGTATGTCATAAATCAAAGGATGTGAGACTAGAAACAAGACAAAAGAGAGTTGAAACAAAGAGAAAATTAGCCTAAAATAGGCTTATTTCGTGTTATATGAGACTTCATCCTCCCTCTCATACGTTGACTATGACTAGAGTTGGTTGTCCAACAAGGCCTAATTGAGGTCTAATTAGGATCCAATCAAGGTTCACATTTCTACAAAATCATGCAAAAATACAAAGAAAATCTACTCCTAAATTTTACAAGAAATCTTAATATAAATTCATCTAGAAGATTGTGAAGTGGACCTTTGACAAGGTCCATTGTTAGGAGAAAGAAAGAGGAAGAAGGACTTCAAAAGACTCTTCTCCTATTTAGTGTGGAATATTTAGAAAATTCCTTTTCTTTTGTTATTGACTTTGTAAAAATGTAAAGAAGTAGTATAGGATTTTGGACATAGTATTTAGGTCATGAATAAATTAGGTTTAGAATCACATCATCTATTTCATCTGTGGTTACATTTGGGCCTCTTTAAGCCTAGTGCAACCCTGGGCATCCACATGTGAAGCTTGTGACTCAAACTAGGGTTAAGATTTGAAACTTCTCTTACAACTTTTGGATGTTCAAGATGGGTAGAAATAGGTGTGATAGGTTCATGTATTTTTTAACTTTGAATGAGTAATGAATTGCTTGGTGTTTCTAACTTGTTCATTAGTTCTTTCTAGGGTAGTCTCCTTCATAGACTTTCTTCCATACTCCTTCTAGTTGTATTAGTTTAGCCTCACACTAGATAAAATTCCTTGGTCCATCTCAATGCTATTCATATGAATCAATTCTTCATGCTTTTGGAAAATACAATCATCTCTATTAAAGATATGAAAACCAAAAATATGTTAAAGAAGAAGAACATCCATAAGCATGTTCCATCATTTCGTATCCAGAGTCGTGGTTCTTCAAGAGCTAAGTTCTTCTTCTTTAGTTAATTTTTTTCTAATTTTTCATGTTTTTGTCATAATGTTCCTACTTGTCTTGAATGTGTTTGATGAATTATTTTTGAGTTTATGTCTCATTGTTTTGTTCAAATTGCTTAGTTCATCTTGAACCTTCCATTTTGTGGTGCTTTAGGTGTTTTATTTTGGTAGATTGTGTAGCTTTTTACTTGAGTCTCGCTTCAATTTTATTTGGTCAAAATAGTGTATGTTTGTGTCATTTTGATTTATGCTCACTATGTGTTTGTCATAAGTCACGTGCTTCCAAATTGTCAGTAAATCCAGTAGTATGTGCCTTTAAATTGTTTGCAAAATTGTTTTGAGTAGACTATGATGTGTATCTCAAATGATGTGTTCCTTTGAGTGTTTTTTCATTTACAATTTGAGTTATAAAACTTGTTATTAGATCGTTAGCAAGTATTCCAGAGTTAAGTTTCTATTATGTCTAGTTGTTATGTTTATATTCTTCAAAATTCATAGGTTTCCATTTGCTGAATTTCTGTTGTTTGGAAGACTGAACTGGAAAATTTATATAAAACTTAATACATAGGTATTTTAAGTGTAGAGCTGTATTTGGACAGAAAAAGATGTTGTTGAAGTTTTGTTAAAAGGGTGCTTCCAAATTGAAAAAGGAAAAATTATGATAAATTATAAAAGCCTGGATGTTGTGTTCGTCATGCTAAGTGCTAATTCCTGAAGCTAAGCACGACAAATTTCTATATTTCCTCTTGTCCATATATGTTTAAATTTTTCTCAATGGATTTTAGACAAAATTTTTATAAGACCAAGTCATATAGTAAAACATCAATTGTAGATGAAAATTTCAAGGTAAAAAATAATATCAATAAAATTACGTAAATCTTGTAATTTCCAGCACCAAGTAATTTATTTTTGTTTTTATTTTGTAATCTACTCTAGAACTTTTACTAGATTATCGTTTGTGTGCCTATTATTTTTGAAATTTTAATTTCTTGTTTTGTGCCTATTAAAATTACTCCTTGGAGTTTATCACGTATAAACTGTCTTGAGTTTAACATTTCCAATCTTGAGCTTTTCTTAATTTTTTGTTTATTGACCTCTTGAGATGGAATAATTTTTGGTTTGTTATCTTCTGTGGAAAAAGTTATCTAACTTACTAGGTTTCATATTGGAGAAGGAGAATATCATGACAAGGATGAATCCCATTGAGAGAACCAACAAGTAAAACGTTCCAAAAGAAGAGTTAAACACTTGAGAGGAAAGGAGTGCCAATTTTTGGAGAATTTTAGAATTGTTGTTTTAAAATTTCGTTGTATTTTCTGTGAGTTTAAAAAACATTCAAATTCTCATTTTAGTGGATTTGAAAAATGTGTAGACAGTGAATGTGTCTTGAAGGATCAAAAGTCCAACAGACTTCACCTTAGGTTTTCGTCTACTTGTATTTCTTTACTTTGTCAATTCTTTAATTCTTTCAAGTCTCTATGGCAAATAAGAATCAATCTCTTAACGTTTAAATTCTCTAGCTGCCCTTCCTTTAGTCTTTAGGACTTTCTTGCACATGTAAAATTAAGAAAAATCTTTTTAAAGTTTTTTATTGAAATGTTTTGTGAAAGAGCACTAAAGAATACTCTCGCTAGGAAAGACTTGGTACTTAAGAGTGTCCACATGAAAAACTTTCAACATTATTCTATCACTCATTTTTTCCAAAAAATATTCTAATAAAAAGTTTTGCGAAAATATTTTTTATCAAAAAATGAGTGATCAATTTCATTCCTCCAATGTGCATAGTAGTGTGAGGTACCATCATGGAGTTTTCAACTTGAGGGATGAAGTGAGAAGGTTAAGAGAAAATGAAAAAGAAAGTTAGAGAAAAAAGATATTGATGAAATAATGAAAATGTTTGAACAATTAATGCAAAATTAAGAAAGAGATAAAAGTAGATATAGTGAGGGGTCTAGTAGAATCCCCACTCCCAAAGTGAAGAGTCTTATAGTAATCACCATAATCTTGACTACTATAAACAACTTCCTAGGCATCTTAGACCTAGACGCTCTCATTTTCCAAAGGAACCTAAGGTTGACCTTTTTTCCATTCTTTGGTAAAGAAAATGTAGAAGAATATTTAGATTGAGAGATGAAGGTAGAATGGATTTTTGGGTGTCACTAGGTGAACTAAGAGAGGAGCCTAAGGTTTCAGGGATCAACTATATACTTATGAACTTCACTAGTTAAAGACCTTAGGATCCATAATAATCCCCAAATAAGGAAGACAAACCTTGAAAGACTCTTCTCTTGTGGAGGGTGGACTATTGCAAAGTTCATTTGGGCCTCCTTGAGCCTAGTGTAACCCTAGGATGTCCATATGTCAAGCATGGGTGCCAAGCTAAGGTTTACAATAAGCTTTAGTGCTAAGCTATAGCTTGGCCACCAAGCTAGGGTTCAAAGAAGATTGTGATGCAAGCTAAGGTTAGCTTGAAGCTTGTGATGTCGGCTAGGGTTAGTTTGAAGCTTGTCACACAAACTAGGGTTAGTTTCTCTTACAAGTTTTAGACGTCCAATATGTGTATAAATAGGTATGCTAGGTTCATGTAATTTTTAACTTTTGAATGATTAATGAATTGCTACCAATTTGGTGTTTCTAACTTGTTCATAAGTTTTCTCTAGGATGGTCTTCTTCATAGACACTCTTCTATACTCCTCTAGTTGGGTTGACCTAACCTCACACTAGATACAATTTCTTGTTCCATTTCAATGCTGAGTTGGGTTGGCCTAATCTTGTTTTGTAGAGTTTATTAATTGTGAAGATGATCTAGATCTTAGTAAGATCCTCTTCAAAGGAGAGGGTTTGATCGAGGACTATCTGAAGGATATCACATCAGGCCTTTAACAACGTCCATGGTTATGAGAATTGAATAAGAGACCTCAAAGAAGAAGATTCACATACTATGGAGTGTAGAATATTAAAATTTCACTTATTTCTTCTTAGTCTTGGGGAAATTCTATACGAGTAGATTTGATGGAACATGCCTTTGGATGTTTTTCTTCTGCAACATAATTTTGATTTGCATATCTTCAATTGAGATGATTGTATTTAATGGAAGCATGAAGAATTGATTCATATTAAATCAGCATTAAGATGGAACAAGAAATTGTATCTAGTGTGATATTAGGCCAACCCAACTGGAGGAGTATAGAAGAGTGTCTATGAAGAAGACCATCTAATGTTAGGCTTCTATCAGGTAAATCCCTCTTCATTAATCTGGATGTGGCTGGGTGTTTAGGGATTAGGCTGGGTAGTATAGGGAATGTTGTGGGGTAGATTGCCCTCTACCATGTAGGAGGTTATAGAATTACAATGCCATCATTAGGGAGGTCTAGATAGGCTTGGGATGGTTGGAAGGTTGTGGAAGGGTTAAGAGGCCATGTGTTACAAATAATTATTTCAGAGGATGAATAGGTGTGGACTCTTGGTTTGAAGGCTTTTTCTCGTAGTGCCTTAGGTTTATAGTCCTTGTGGTGTGGTAAGGACAATAAGGGCCAATTAAGTAGCTTTTTGGATCTAACTTTTGTGGGCTTAATTTTAGGTTTAGTAATTTCTTGGGACGATTTTGTTGTTGGTTATGGTTGGTTTGAAGGGTGATAAACCAATTTAGTCGCCTCAGGTTTTCAAAAATTCCAAGTTTAACCTTACTATAGTATAGGATCAACCTAGGTCATTATCCAAGAAAACTCTAAACATTGATTCCATTAGCCAATTCTCTTTCTTTTCCAACAATTATGATTGTAATTGTATTATATGCTAGAACAACAAAGTATATCAAAATTGAAAATTAACTGTGAAAAATTAAAAAGAAAGAACTAATCCTAATTCATATTATATTATCTATGAAAATTAAAATAGAATAGCTGGTAGCATTGAAGCAATGATCAAAATAAAAAAAATGAAACTGAAAATATGTAGAGAAAAATAGAAAGAAAAAAAAAATGAATGGGATATTGAACAAAAAGAAAAGATAGAAAATAAATTCCAATCAAAATGCATTGAACATGAAAGAAATTAAATCGAAAATAGAAATTAAATTCCAATCAACATGGAAACATAACAAGAAAGTTCATTTTTCTAATAATATGGCCATGATTAGAATCCAAAATGACAATTCGAGATAAAAGAGATGAGAAACAAGTATTGTAGAACAAGAACTAAAAATTGGTACTATAATACTCCAATTAAATTGCAAAACATATTAAAATCAAAGAGAGAAAGCAAATTAAAGGAAAAGAATATGACAAATAAAAGTGAAAAGAACAAGTAACATAGTGAAAACTCAAAATGAAAACAATAAAAGTCTCAACAGAATAAGAAATAAGAATGAGAAAAAGAAACTCATGAAATAGTCAAATCTTTAGAAATTGGAATTCATTTATTAACCCTAAATCTATATTACCTTAAATTACTCTTCTAACTATCTGATCATTCAATAATCGCAGAACAATGAAATGAAAAGGAGCGAAGTATTGAGAAACTCAAACGATGAGAACATACAACCTAACTAAAATTTTAGAAGTAAACAAAAGCATGGAAATAGATATATGTGACAAGAACAAGTAATAACACTAAAGTCAAGAAAGCAAACCTGGGAGCGAGAATGATCAAGCACAATGATGAAAGAATCATAGCACAAGAAGTATGAAGGATTGCGAATCGAAGAATAAATGACACCAAAGAAGAAGAATCTAGTACTTTACAAAAACCCCTTGTTTTATTTCTCTCTCTTCATTTTTCTAAAATCATACAAAAGTCACCAATCATCAAAAACACATGAGTGCACACAGTTAAAATTCAAAATTAAATGCAATATCTGTCTCTGTTATGTGTCCTGAGGTATATCAATGAGTTTTTGTTTATAACCCGCAACGAAGGCAACTAATTCTTACTAACTAACAAAACTAAAACCAACTAATTTGACCAACTGAATGTCCACATGTAACTGACCCACGTGCACACTTCAAATCTATTGAATTCCAATTTTATCCTCTTTTATTTCCAACAGTGTCCATCAAATCTCATTTTCTTTCTTTCTCTACTGAATCATCCTAAAAATGTCCTTTCCGTTCTGCAACTCTCTCCTTTCAGCAAGCTTCTAATTTTTTTTCAACTCCTTTAGTTGGTCCTAAACATTTTTAACAACCCAAAAATTAGAATCTCCTAAACATTTATTAAAACAAAACAATTGATCAAATTTATACTAAAATGCCTAAATTTTCTAAAAATGAAAATTCTTTATTTAAAACTAAAAATAACAACGTAATGTATGTTAGAAATATACAATTAATCGAAAAAGGTGAGAATCAAACAAGTTTATCAAAGGGTGATTTAGTTGTTTGTTTGTTGATGGTTGAGGATTTGGTTGAGTGTTTGACAATGGAGGAGGGTTTAGCTAGTCATTTGGTATTGGTTGAGGGTCCTGTTGTATGGTTGGGTGTTTGATGGTTGTACATCTAGTGTGAGAGAAAATAAAGCTTGTTCAGAAATTACCTTTAAAGATGATTTGGTCTTTTGAGTGAAATAGATGTATTTTCCACTAGATCAGTAGTCTCTTCAATTTCCTTCCTTTTGAATAGCATAGGAAGATTGAGACCTCTTCTTCTTATAAATAGATAGGGGCATTGCATCTTTAGCATCTTCTTCAACAACTTTTTCTTGGGTTTGTTTTTCTTTTGCAGTCCTAGAAACACTCTCTTTTCTCTTCAAACTTGGAGGTATCATTTCCATAATTTTATTTCAATGGAGCTAAAGCTTTGAAAATACCTCATATAAGGTGGTTGTTGATTGTCCAATCTATACGATATTAGATAGTCCATGGATAACTCTGGGGCAACTGTCTCCTCAAGACTTATATCAAGATGCATCTTCTTTGTGTTTAAGATGTAGAGGATAGGTTGCTTCACCATCCATCCTCCTTTAGTGATGGTCCTCTTTTGCTCCTTACCATTTAACTTAGAAAATTTACAAGTTTTGTTTATGGCATGTTGTTCATCCCTTCTCCTACCATCTCCAACATTCTCAACAAATTTAAATACAAGTTTGATAGGTTAAGTGGAACATAAGCCAACAAATTGTAAATAAAAAACTTTCATACTCTGCTATGTGAACCTTGGATCCAGTTTTTGACAACAATAACTAATTGCAAAGTTGTTTTCATATCTTTACTTTTGGGCAAAGTTTCTTGTACTCAATTTTTTTATCGATTAAATGACTAGAACAATTCTTATCATACAACTTTTTCTCTATCACTCTTGTATAAACATAAATAGCTTCCCATTTAGGATAGTAGTAGTTATGGACTCTCTCACACCCTATAGCCTCAAAGATGCTAGTTTGATTCAAAACCACTTCTCTACCCAATACCTTAGAAGAAATTAAATAGCCTGGTAATACCTTGGATTTTACCAAAAACTTCTCATCAACTTGGGGTAGATTGTTTGTGACACAAGAAAGAATCCGTGAATTCCGAACTTTTCTATTTCAATGTTGGTCTTCAATCCTCTTTTCTAGTTCTACTAACAAGCTGCACCATTAGAGGTTTTCCCTCGAATGATGGCAGTGGCAGTGGTCTTAGCTTCCATTTCTTGAAAAATTGTTTAGGGTTTTAGGAGAAGGTAGGAACAATAGAAGTTTGGAGCTTTTACGCAAATGAACACGTGAGAAGTATTTGCGTTTACCTTGGGTAATATAAGGCACAGTAAAAATATGCTACTTATAATTTACTTAGAGAATAAGAAAAGTCAATCTAGAAAGGCACACAATTTCACATAGTACCATTCAACAAGACATATAATAACATCTTCTACCTTCATATTTGCATTGTGATGCAATGAAGTTAGAAATACTTATCTCTAAGATGTTGTGACAACATATCATCTAGTTGAGATTTTCTTCTCTTGAAATAATTTATCCTATCGTCTATTCAACTTTCCTTGCTTCTCACTCTCCTCTTTGCGTTGTAATCGTCTATGCCTCCCAAAATACCTGCAAAAAATTTCTTAGGTACCTATGTTCGTTTGGGTCCTTGTGGTTATTTTTTCTCCATGAATCCTCATCATGATGTCATTAGAAAACTTTGATAAACAAAAAAAAATTATTCCTATTTAGACCTTCTTTAGTTTAGTGTTTTGTGTTTAAAAATTCTGATTCAGACTCTTATTCTCTTCACACAATCATTTATTGGTCTTTATTTCTACACATTCAAAATCTTAGGATTTCATTTTTATACATAGTAAATAATGCTTGTCCTTTATAAGTGTCTTGAGTTCAAATATACTCAACTCTTGATCAAGATCATTTAGTATGTTGTTTCACTATAAAAATGAGTGTATGTGGTGATCATTATTTTTGTATATATTGTTGTTTTAAACACCACTATATACACGTTTGGCGATTTTGCATGCCTCCATAGATTTGGGTGTCACAAAGTATAATATGGCGTTGTTATACAAACCTTCGCAGCACTCGCCATTTAATACCTTGTATAAACTGACATTTGTAAGCATGTGAATACCCTGTTGGAAACTGTTTTGGCTGAAATACAAGAGGGGGGGTGAATTGGATTTCAAAACTTTTTCACAAACAATTTGATATTTTCCAGTAAAATACAATTCTGTTTTACAGACTGGATCTTTATCTGAATTTACTGAACCAAAACAGTTGCCTGAAACAAATAGCAGAATCAAGACTCAATTCGAAATCCAGTTTAGTAAAAACACAATTCAATATTCTAAACACATATATCAGTATTTTATTTCTTTATACAGAGTTGATCACAGTAAAAACAGAAGTAATTCAATTTAAACACACTGAATTAACAAGAATTAAGAAATCCAGTAAACTGGTCAACAGTTATTCAGAATCAGATTTAGTAAAACAAAATCTTTTCTCAAAAGAAAAGCTTCTTGAAAAAGAAACAAATATTAAACTGAGATTCAATTCAGAATAGACAGATCTCAAACAATCAAAACAGTAGTTATTATAATCACTGAATAAACTGAGTAAAAAACAGTCCAGTTACAGTTTCAGTTGATGAATGCAAATCATGGATAAATTCTTTTTAATTCAAGAACTGATTATTAGAGTGTGATTTAATCTATAACAGTGAGAGTTTTATTATTGAAGAAGATTAAACATTAATCTGAATCAGTCAATTTATAAATTCTGAAAAATCAGTAAAGCAATGCATCAGACAGTATACTGAATCAGTAAACAAGAGAGGGAAAGAAGATGCAAGAAGACACAATTTTTATCCTGGTTCACCCTCAACCCTGGGCTACGTCCAGTCCCTTACACTCTGTAAGGATTTCACTAAAAACAAATGATCCGCAGATCAAGTTTTACAACCACTGCAACCTGC